>Ga0181389_1000355_pt1 | contig 18843 bp, 29 predicted proteins | sample 12SPOviralmetaG_FD_130121 | JGI IMG/M metagenome (GOLD analysis project Ga0181389, IMG submission 130121) | Marine viral communities from the oligotrophic San Pedro Time Series (SPOT) site, San Pedro Channel, CA, USA - 12 SPOT_SRF_2010-06-29 | ecosystem: Environmental > Aquatic > Marine > Strait...
CTTTAACAAATGGATTATTAGAGATTTTTATACCTTTAGCTGAAGAAGCTAAACCAAAATCAATTAAAATTAAGTAAAAATAATTGCAAAAAAACGTGTCCTAGCAATGTTTTTTTCGTATATTATGGTCCAAACAAATAAATAGTTATATGGCAAGAAAACCAAACTCACTCACACTGATTGAAGATCCTAGCATGGAACCCTTTTTTATTACTAAAGACGAACACTGTTATACAGTTAATAGAAAAATTGTTTCTAATGCTAACCACTTTAGATCAACAGGAAAAAGTAAAACGTATTCTAAAGCACTTACGTTTCATTCTAAATTTGAAGATGCTTTAAAAAGGATAACTGAAGAACAGTTACACGATAAAAAACACTATACTAATCTAAATGGTTTTTTAGATAAGTTTTTAACAATTGAAAATAACATTAAAACATACATAAATGAAAAAGCTTGAAGCATTATTCGATGCGGTTATCGTTAAACCCATAGAAAACGAAGAAACATTATATGGGAATATTATTGTTCCTGATATGGGAAAAGAAAAAAATGAATTCGGAGAAGTTGTCGCCGTTGGAAGTGGTAGATTTACTGTAATGGGTAATCATATCCCTATGCAGATTAAAGTTGGAGATTTAGTTGTACTACCAACTCAGGGATTTACTAAATTACCATTTGATGGGGTTGAATATTATGTTGGACCTGAAAATCAAATATTAGCTAAAGTAGCTAAAACAATCACAGAAGCAATAGCTGAAACTGAATTAACTAAAGAAGACGAACAAAACCTAACAGAATTATAATATGGAAAATAAAATTGAATTTGGTAAACAAGCCAGAACAAACTTAATGAAGGGTATTGATAAACTAGCTGATGCTGTTGTATCAACCTTAGGACCTAATGGAAGGAATGTTGTAATATTTAAAGGAGCAGCTGAAGCACCACAATCAACTAAAGATGGTGTAACTGTAGCAAAATCTATATTATTAGATAACCCATCAGAAGAATTAGGAGTATTATTAATTAAACAAGCAGCCGTTACTACTGGAAATAAAGCTGGAGATGGTACAACTACATCAACTTTATTAGCTAGAGAAATAATAAAATCTGGATTAGCTAGTTTAGATAATGGAGAAAATGCTACTAAAATAAAAAGAGAAATTGACGAAGCTACTAAATTAATAGTAAAAGAACTTCAAAGTAATATATCGGAAGATATATCAGAAGAAGGTCAATTAGAACAAATTGCAACAATATCTGCTAACAACGATTCCGAAACTGGTAAATTAATTGCTCAGGCAATAGATAAAGTAGGATTAGAAGGTGTAGTACATATTGAAGAATCTAAAACAGGAGATACTTATCTTGAAACTGTTGAGGGTATGCAATTCGACCGAGGTTTCAAATCACCATATTTTGTAACCGATAATAATACAATGCAGAGTGTTTTAGATAATCCTGCTGTATTGATATTAAACCAAAAATTAAACTCAGTTAAAGAATTATTACCAATTTTAGAAGCAGTATCCTCACAAGGAAAATCATTATTGATTATTGCTGAAGATATTGATAATGAAGCTTTAGCTACTTTAATTGTAAATAAAATGAGGGGTACAGTTAATGTATGTGCTGTAAAAGCTCCTGATTTTGGGGATAGAAGAACTTTAATTTTAGAAGATATAGCTATCACAACAGGTGGTGTTGTATTTGATAAGAAAAAAGGAATGAAATTAGATAAATTTAGCTGGGATTGGTTTGGAGAAGCTAGAACAGCAACAATAGGAAAAGAAGAAACAACAATAGTAGATGGAAAAGGAGAACTTGAAGCAATTGAAGCACGTATTGAAGAACTACAATCGCAAATCGAGAAAGCGCAAACCCCGTACGAAACAGAACAACTCCAAGGAAGATTGGCAAAGTTCGTCGGAGGAGTAGCTATTATTCATGTAGGTGGTAATACTGAAACTGAAATGAGAGAAAAGAAAGATAGAGTTGATGATGCATTACATGCAACAAAAGCTGCTATTGAAGAAGGAATACTACCAGGAGGTGGAGTTGCTTTATTAAATGCTAGTAAAACTTTAGATAGTTCTAAAAGAGGATATTCGATTGTTAAAAAAGCATGTACTAAACCATTTGAGCAAATATTAATTAATGCTGGTTGGGAAGATAAAGATGCAGCTGCAAAAGGCACATATGAATTATCTTCTGATGATAAATGGAATGGTGTTAATGTAGATGATGGTTCAATAATTGACTTTAAAGAAAATGGAATTATAGATCCAACAAAAGTTACTAGATTAGCCTTAGAAAATGCAGCATCAATTGCTGGTACTGTTTTATTAACTGAATGTACTTTAACACAAGATAAAGGAAGTGTTGAGGAAAGAATGAGAATATTAACAGATGCAACAAAAGGAGAATTAGGTAATGCAGCAAGAACTCATGGAAGTTATTAGGATATTTAAAATAAATTAATTATATTATATATATGAAACAAAACACTCAACCTAAAGTAGAAGTAATAGAAAACGATATTCTTATTGCTCGTAGAGTACCACCAGGAGATAAATGGAGATTAGTTGCAAATGAACCAAGCGGTCCAGTGCATAAATCATTAACAGATACTCTTGAAGCGTACATGACTAAAACTGGATTCAGAGGCGAATATAGATTAGCTCCATTAAAAAGCGAATTATATGCTATATCCAAAACTGAAAAAGAAATTGAACCAATCAAAGAACAGCGTTATTCAATATATGGAGAATACTAATAGTTTACTGAACGAAAAGTACAGACCAATAGTTTTAGATAATTATGTTGGCAATGATAAATTAAAAAAATCAATTGCTAGACAACTTGAACAAAATGATATTCAAAATTATTTATTCTATGGTCCTGCTGGTACAGGAAAAACTACATTAGCCAAATTAATAACTAAAAATCTCGATTGTGATTACATTTATATTAACGCTTCTGACGAGCGTGGGATCGAAACTATTAGGGATAAAGTCTCTGGTTTCGCGTCGGTTGCTTCATTTAAGCCCCTCAAGGTTGTTATCTTGGACGAGGCGGATTTTCTCACGATTCAAGCGCAAGCGTCGCTCAGAAACATAATTGAAACATTTTCTAGAACTACAAGATTTATTTTAACTTGTAATTATATAGAAAGAGTGATTGATCCCTTACAATCAAGGTGTCAAACAATTAAAGTAGTACCTCCTACCAAGAAAGAGGTTGCAGTACATTTAGCTAGTATTTGTGATAAGGAGAGCATCAGTTATGATCCAAATGCCATTGGTAAAATTGTAAATAAGTTCTATCCGGACTTACGTAAAATGCTTAACACTATCCAGTCAAGTAATATTAAGAACAAGCTCACCTTAGATGATTCTTTACTTGTCAGTACTAGTTATTTGTCTGCTATATTAAATGAATTAAAAAAAGACAAACCTAAATTTAATACTATTCGACAAATAATTGCTGACTCAAATGTTGACGATTATGAAGAAGTATTTAGGTTTTTATATGATAATGCTGACGCATATCTTCCTGGTAAATCAGGTACAGCGGCTTTTCTAATTAATGAGCACCAATATAAAGCTAATTTTAGAATAGATAAAGAGATAAACATAATGAGTTTAATTAATAATTTAATAAATAATAAGTAATTTTATGGAAGCACCAAAACAACCAAACATTGATTTAAAATCAACTGAAGGAATGAAAAACGCTGAAGGCGGAAGTATATTCAAATCAGGAGTTATTTTAAGAAAAATTTCTAAATTTGTAGCAGGAACAGATAATGATGCTATAATGCCTATTCCAATTTTTTATGACCCATCAACTAATAAAATATTAGGGGAAGGATTACCATTGGAATTAAGAGATGAACTTAAAGACGAAATAGTATAATGAAAAATATTTTTGATTGGCTTAAACAAATTAATTCAATCAAATCCGACCCAGACTCCTTTTCTGATAAAGATTGGGAGATCTGGAACAGTTATATGGTTCATAGGTTTATGTCTATGAACCCTAACTATTTAGATTTAGTAAATGAGGCACAGCAAATATTACCTCAGAATAAAAAACAAATTTATAATATTTATAGGGAATACATTCCTAAAAATAATAAATGGAATAAGTATATTAAATCAACGTTAAAAAAACGTAATAAACAGTTAGTAGAACATTTAAGTACATACTGGGAATGTTCGCAAACTGAAGTAAGAGATTACTTAAAACTTTTGGATAATGATGAAATTATTCGTATATTGACCAGTATAGGATTTGAAACAAAAGAAATTAAAACCCTAATAAAATGAATATAGAAGTATACAACTTTTTAAAAGCAGAAGCAGAAGCAGATAAAGCTAAAGCACTTGCAAGTATTAAATTATTAACAGCACACCCAGCAGGTATAGGTGATCATTCCACTAAAGATTATTGGGATAATTGTACTGAATCACTTAAATTACTTTCATCAGCACATGAAAGGTTAGAGATGCTAGAAAAATATTTTAATAAAACTGAGTTACTATAAGTGAGTGACTCTGTACACCCAGAAGGTTACGACCCATTAAGTTGGTGGAACCATTTTTGCAAACCACAATTAAATAAAGATAAAGTTATGAGCGACTCAGTGAAAAAATACCATGAAATGGTGAGTGATAAAATTGGTCAAGCAGCTATTGACCAACAAGGTACTAAAGTATCAGAAGCAGTTGAAGTATTTGAAAATGAATATCCAGAATTATCTGAGGAATTTAAAAGAATAACTGAGGAAATGTATGAAATGTTTGCTCGTAAGCATATGGATTATGGTTTAAATAATATTGCTTTAGGTGGTGATATTATAAATAATAAAGATGACAAAAAATTCTCATTAACTGGTTTATGTATTAGACTTACAGATAAAATCTCACGTCTTAAAAATTTACTAATTAATGGGAGATCATTTGTTAAAGGTGAGGGTATGGAAGATACATTTATTGATATTGCCAATTATGGAATAATAGGTCTTTTAGTAGGTCGAGATAAATGGAAAAAATAGTTTGGCTAAAAAAATACCAAGTATTGTTAAGGAGATTAGAAATAATCCACCCTCTGAGATAAATTTTGCATATCAAAAAAATATATCATATTCTCAGATGTCTATCTTTAGGGGTTGCCCTCATAGGTGGAAATTACAATATAAAGATAAAATAAAGAAATTTACCTCATCAATTCATACTGTATTTGGGACAGCTGTTCATGAAGCAATGCAACATTATTTAGATGTAGCATATGAGAAATCATTTGCTGCTGCTGATAGAGAAATTAACATACAAGAATATTTTCAAGAAAAATATATAGGTGAATATCAAACCCAATATAAGAAAAATAAAAATTCCCACTTTTCCGATGCAGCCGAAATGAGAGAATTTTTTGAAGATGGAGTAGCTATATTAGAATGGTTTAAAAAGAAACGTAGTGGATATTTTAGTAAAAAAGGTACATTTTTAGTTGGTTGTGAAATACCAATTATAATTCCACCAAATAAAATGTATAATAACATATTATACATGGGGTATCTAGATGTTGTCACATATAATGAAAGATCAGATACATTTAAAATAATCGACATAAAAACCAGTACTAAAGGATGGAATAAATTTGCTAAAGCAGATGAAGATAAACAATATCAATTATTATTATATAAACAATACTTTTCAGAACAATATGGAATACCATTAGATAAGATTGAAATTGAGTTTATGATATTAAAAAGAAAAGTGTTAGATTGGGATGACGAGAAAATTATGTCACCCCATCAAGCATATAGAGTGCAACAATTCACACCTCCTAGTGGTAAGATTAAATTAGGTAGAGCTAAAAAAGCAGTGAATGATTTTATACAAGAATGTTTTACCTTTGATGGAGGTATTAAAGATAAAATTTACCCAAAAACACCATCAAAATGGACCTGTAATTTTTGTCCATTTAAAGAAGAACAAGAATTATGTGGAGCTGGTTTAGATTTTGCGTAGTTTAGAGAATATTCATATATGTATAGACAAATATAACGTTATTAAAAAATAAAAATTATGTCACAAAGTAAAAAAATGACACTAACAAGTGTTAAAGTCCAAAGCCAGTTATTTGAAAATTTTAAAGTAGAATGTGTGAGACGAAAATTCTCATTCCAAAAACTTGCCGACCGTAGTTTATTTTTATATCTTACAAACGAAGATTTTAGAAAACAAATTACAAACCAAACCAATATTGAATTATAAAAATTAATGAACATGAATAAAAGTTTTGAACACCTTCCTAAAAATAAAAGGAAGAAATTAGTCCTTATATGTGATGATATTAGAGTACATTCAGGTGTAGCTACAGTTGCTAAAGAAATTGTAACTCATACTTGTGGTCATTTTAATTGGGTAAACATAGGAGGAGCAATTAACCACCCAGATATAGGTAAAATATTAGATCTATCAGAAGAATGTAATAAACATGCTGGTATAGATGATTCTGATGTTAAAATTTATTGTGTAAATGGATACGGTAAAGATGATGAGATTAGACAGGTGTTAGATGCTGAAAAACCAGATGCATTAGTATTATTTACTGATCCTAGATATTTTCAGCATGTATTTAATATGGAAGATGATATTAGAAAAAAATGTCCAATAGCATATATTAATATTTGGGATGACTACCCAGCACCAAGATATAATCAAGCGTTTTATGAGTCTTGTGATTTATTAATGGGTATTTCAAAACAAACTAAAAACATTAATGAATTAGTATTAGCTGATGTAGATACTAGTAAAAAAGTTTTTAGATATATCCCACATGGTTTAAATCATAACGATTATTTCCCAATTGATAAAGATCATGATGAATATAAAGATATGAAAATATTTAGAAATAATCTATTTAGAGGAGATGATGTTGATTTTGTTATGTTTTTTAATTCAAGAAACATTAGACGTAAACAAATTCCAGACACAATGTTAGCTTATAGAGCGTTTTTAGATACATTACCTCAAGAAAAAGCTGATAAATGTAGGTTTATATTACATACTGAAGTTATTACAGATGCAGGTACAGATTTAGAATCAGTTAGAGAATATTTATTTGATGAAAAGTATCCTAAAGCATGTATATTTTCACTTAATAAGCTAAATAGAAAAAATTTAAATTATCTATATAATGTAGCAGATGTACAGGTATTATTAACATCTAATGAAGGGTGGGGATTAACAATTACTGAAGCAATATTAACAGGTACTCCTATTATAGCTAATGTAACAGGCGGAATGCAAGATCAAATGAGATTTGTAGATGATAAAGGTAAATGGTTTGAACCAACACCTGAAGTTCCATCTAATCATAGAGGTACTTATAAAGAGCATGGTGAATGGGCATTTCCAGTTTACCCAACAAGTAGATCAATACAAGGATCACCTCCAACACCTTATATTTTTGATGATAGATGTAGGTGGGAAGATGCTATGGAACGAATTAAAGAAGTTTATAACTTATCTCCAGAAGAAAGACAAAAAAGAGGTTTAGCAGGTAGAGAATGGGCTATTAGTGATGAAGCTGGATTTACAGCTGAAAGACAAGCTGAAAGAGTTGTTGAAGCATTTACTGAATTATTTAAAGTATGGGAACCTAGAGAGGATTTTGAAATTGTAAATGCAACTGAATACAAAGGTAAATTATTAAATCATAAAATTTTATATTAATGAAAAAACCAAGTTTTTATATAAGTTGCCCTTTTGACACATATAGTGGTTATGGGGCTAGATCAAGAGATATTGTTAAGTCAATTATCGAGTTAGACAAATATGATGTTAAATTATTAAGTCAAAAATGGGGTAATACACCATTTAATTTTACAAAAGACCATGAAGATTGGTCATTTTTAAATGAACTTAGAGTACCAGGAGTAGCTCAAGGACAAAAACCAGATATTTGGATGCAAATTACAATCCCAAGTGAATTCCAACCAGTAGGTAAATTTAATATTGGCTGTACAGCTGGTATTGAAAGCACAGGATGTGATCATACTTGGATTACAGGTTTAAATAGAATGGATATGAATTGGGTTTCTTCAAAACATAGTAAAAAAGTATTTACTGAAGTTGCATTTGAACAGAAGGATCAACAAGGTAGAACTACAGGCCATGTTTTAAAAAATACAAAACCTATTGAAGTTGTATTTGAAGGTGCTAACTTAGATGTTTATAAACACATACCATCAGATAAAGTAAAATTAGATTTAAGTGCTATTAAAGAATCATTTTGTTATCTATTTGTAGGACATTGGATGGCAGGTGATATGGGTCATGATAGAAAAAATGTTGGTTTAATGGTAGATTATTTCTTCCAAACATTTAAGAATAAAAACCAAAGACCAGCTTTAATTTTAAAAGCATCTACTGGTAGAAACAGTTATATGAGTAGAGAAGAAATGTTAAATAAAATTGGTAAAATAAAAAAACAATACCCAAATGATGATTTACCAAATGTTTATGTTTTAAATGGTGCACTTACTGATAAACAAGTAAATGAATTATACAACCATAAAAAGGTAAAAGCAATGGTTAGTTTTACTAAAGGTGAAGGATTTGGAAGACCATTACAAGAATTTTGTCTATCCAAAAAACCACTAATAGTATCAGGTTGGTCAGGACATATGGATTTTATTGAACCTGGATTAGCTATTGTATTAGGTGGACAATTAGAACCAGTACACCAAAGTGCTGCTAATCAATGGCTTAAAAAAGAATATCAATGGTTTCAAGTTAATCCTAAACAAGCTAAAGATTCATTTAAAAATGTATTTAAGAATTATAAAAAATATGTTGATGGAGGTAAGAGACAAGGTCATTATATTAAAACAAATTTTAGTTATGATAAAATGAAAGAGTTAGTTGGTAGTATTTTAGATAAAAATGTACCTGAGTTTGCAAACGAGTTAAAACTAAATTTACCAAATATGAATACTCCTAGCTTAACAACTCCAAGTTTAAAAAAAATATAAATGAAACAATTTGATGAAATAATAGATTGCCCTAAATCAGGAGGTGATTTATGTTATAGAATAGAAGTTACACCTGAGATTACTAATTATTTTAGTATGTCTTGTGGTTTTTGGACTAATAGTTTAATGACACCTGATCAAGATTTTTATAAGGAACAATGGGGGGTATTACCTGAAATTTATAAAGATTTAGCTTGGACAGATACTAAAACAGGATTAACATGGTTACCAAATACAGTTAATGTAACAGAATTAGGTATGGTTTACGCTGATGGTGTTGGTAAAGATGAATGGTCTTGGGCTGCAGTTAAATCTGAAAAATTAGATGAACCAGTTAAAAATAAAGATGGTTCAATAACTGAATATAAACCAAACATGAAATCAATAAAACGTTTTCATGAGCGAGATTATATGGATGCACTTTCATATATTGGAGCATTACCTGGAGGAGAAGATGAAGATTAGTTATGCAATACCTGTTTGTAATGAACACGTTGAATTAGAAAGATTATTATCATTTTTAGTAAGACATATAAATGAAAATGATGAAATAATAGTTCAATGTGATGAAGGGAATACTATACCTGAAGTATATAAGGTATTAGATTCATTTAAGGCACCAGTTGGATTAAAAGATCCATTAAAAGTTATAGAATTTCCCCTAAATAGTCATTTTTCAAATTTTAAAAATAATTTAAAAGAACATTGTACAGGTGATTATATATTTCAAATTGATGCTGATGAATATCCACATGAAAGTTTAATAACACAATTACCAGTTATATTAGAAGCTAATCCTGAAAATGAAGTATATTTAGTTCCTAGAGTTAATACAGTTGAAGGATTAACTGATGGTCATATTCAACAGTGGAGGTGGAATGTAAATGAAAAAGGTTGGGTAAATTGGCCTGATTATCAATGGCGTGTTTGGAAAAACAAACCAGAAATAAAATGGGTAAATAAAGTACATGAGAAATTAAGTGGACATAAAACATATGCTGCATTACCTGATATGGAAGGGTTATCGTTATATCATCCTAAAAAAATTGATAGACAAGAAAAACAAAATGCATATTATAATACGTTATGAGAATAATATATAGAATATCAGATGAGGGTTATAATAAAGTAAAACCTGATTATATTAATAATGAAGCATGTTTAGCAAATGCAGTTAAAGTATTTGATGATTGTGAGTGGTCTATTATAGCAGATAATATTTCTAAAGAAACTAGTGATATGATCGAAAAATATAAATCAAAAGATCATATTTTATATGTTAATAAAGGTAATGGAGCTGCTACATTTAATATTGCTTTAGATGAGGCATTAAAAATGGATGATAATGATACTGTTTATTTTTTAGAAAATGATTATTTACATAAACCAGATTCTAGAGTTATTATAGAAGAAGGATTTGAATTAGGAGCTCAATTTGTTTCATTATATGATCACCCAGATAAGTATATTGGACCAAATGAAGGTGGTAATCCATATTGTGAAGGTAATGCTGAAGATACTAGGGTATATTTAACTGATTCCGTACATTGGAAGATAACAAATAGTACAACAATGACATTTGCATCACAAGTAAGTACATTAAAAGAAAATGAACATACATTTAGAACATGGACTTCAGGTACTCACCCAAATGATTTTAAAATGTTTTTAGAATTAAGAGATCAAAAACAATTATTAATAACACCGATACCAGGTTATGCTACTCATGGAGAGACAGCTTGGTTATCACCTTTAACAGATTGGAGTAAAATATGATTAGTGTAATTATCCCAACTTATAGAAACCCTGAATATCTGGATTTATGTCTTAAATCAGCAATTGAACAGCAAGATAATAAAAATGAAATTATAGTTGCTATAGATGGATATTATGATGAAAGTAAAGATATATTAGAAAAATATAAAGATAACATATCAGTGCTTGATTTAGGTCATAATCAAGGTATGCAACAAGCACTTAATTTAGGTGTAATAAATGCTACTAATGAGAAGATATTTATATTAAATGATGATAATGTATTTTGTAAAGGATGGGATACAGTAATAGAAAAATCATTAAATAAAAATAGTGTATTAACATTAAATCAAATTGAACCAACAGGTCCAGGTATATTTGATTTCCCAGTTATGGATTTTGGACGTACTCCAAAAGCATTCGATTATGATACATTTATAGAGTATGAAAAATCGATTAAAAAAGATAAATTAACACTTAATGGTGGTATATTCCCCTTTGCTATGTATAAAAAAGATTATATGATAGTTGGAGGGTTTGATGTAATGTATCAGTCACCTTTTATATGTGATTGGGATTTCTTTCTAAAACTTGACTTAAACGGTATTGCCTTTACTAGAACACATGAAGCGCACTTATATCATTTTGGTAGCTCAGCTACAAAAAATGGAAATGAAGGTGAGATGTTTAAAGCAACAGAAGGACCAGCGGCTCAATTATTTATGTATAAATGGGGAATAGCACCATCTTTGTATAATAATTTATCACATAATCCTAAAGATAATAAAATAATAAAAGGTATAAAATATGAGTAAAAATATATTAATAACAGGTGTAGCAGGTCTATTAGGGAGTAGGTTAGCAGATTGGATAATTAAAAACAAACCAGAATATAATATAATAGGTGTTGATGATTTAAGTGGTGGATATAAAGAAAATGTACACCCAAAAGTTAACTTCTGGCAAATGGATTTAGTTAACCATCCAATTGAAAATATATTTGAAGCACATAAAATTGACTATGTATATCATTTTGCTGCTTATGCTGCTGAGGGATTATCGCCTTTTATACGTGGATACAATTATGATAACAATTTAAAAGCAACAGCTCGCATAGTTAATGAATGTATAAAGCATGATGTTAAAAGATTGGTATTTACATCTACACTAGCTGTTTATGGTCATGGAGAAGGTGGTATATTTGATGAAAACCAACAACAAGCTCCAATTGATCCATATGGAGTAGCAAAATATGCTTGTGAAATGGATATTCAAATTGCTAATGAACAACATGGATTAGATTACTGCATAATCAGACCTCATAATGTTTACGGTGTTAAACAAAATATTTGGGATAAGTATAGAAATGTACTTGGTATTTGGATGTATCAATATTTAAAGGCAAAACCAATAACTATATTTGGTGATGGTGAACAAACAAGAGCATTTAGTTTTATAGATGATTCATTAGAACCATTATGGAATGCTTCTCAATTACCTGAGGCAAGTAAACAAATTATTAATTTAGGTGGTATTAAAGAATATTCTATTAATGAAGCGGCTAAAACATTAGTTGAAGTATTGGGTGGAGACATTCCTATTCAATATTTAGAGGCACGACATGAAGTTAAACATTCAATCCCAACATATCAGAAATCAATTGATATATTAGGTTTTGAACATAAAACTGATTTAAAAGAAGGATTAGAAAAAATGTGGGATTGGGTTAAACACCAACCTATGAAAGAACAATTTAAATGGGCAAATTACGAACTAGATAAAGGATTATATAGTTTTTGGAAATAATAAAAATAATGAACAACGATCAACAAAATGGAAACACTCAACTTAACCAGGTTAGGAATGAGTTAAACGGTAGAACAAACCGTAAAAAATACTTAGGCAATTCACCTAGAGTACACTGGAATAATTCCAGACGGTTTAGAACAATTTAAGTTATGAATATAGGAATTATAGGGCAAGGATTTGTCGGTAATGCAATTTATCAAAAATTTAAAAATTATTATAATGTATTAACTTATGATTTACAAGTTAAATTATGTAATAGTACTTTAGAAGAAATAAATGAAAATTGTAATATAATATTTGTCTGTTTACCTACCCCAATGAATACTGATGGTAGTTGTAATGTAAGTATAGTTGAAAATGTGCTTAATGATTTAGAAATATTAGCCTCACTTGAGCAAGAAGAAAAAATTGTAGTTATAAAATCTACAATTCCACCTAATACAACTAAAAAGTGGAATAAAGAATATACATTTTTAGATGTAGTATTTAGTCCTGAGTTTTTAACTGAAGCTAATGCTGTTAGTGATTTTAATAATCAAACTCGTATTATTTTAGGTGGTGATAAAATTCCTACAACTAAATTAAAACCAATATTTGCTAAAGCATTCCCAAAAGCAACTATTATTAAAACTGATTCAACCTATGCTGAAATGGTTAAGTATGTTACTAATTCATTTTTAGCAACTAAAGTATCATTTGCAAATGAAATGCATCAGATATGTAAAGGTTTAGATGTTGATTATGATAAAGTAATTGAATATGCTTGCCATGATGATAGATTAGGTAAATCACATTGGGCAGTTCCAGGACCAGATGGTGATTTTGGTTATGGTGGACATTGTTTTCCTAAAGATGTTAAAGCATTAATTACAGTAGCTGGTGATTTAGAAATATTCCCTGAAATGTTAATGGCAACTGATTGTAAAAACAATGAAGTTAGGCAAAATCGTGATTGGGAAAAAATGAAAGGCCGCGCAGTCATCTAAAGACTCCCACATAAAAATTAGGTTACTCCAAATAGGGGTCGTATATTTACCAAGAATTTAAAAAAAATAATATATGACTAAAATTATAGACGGAATGATTTACGATAGCGAAACTGATAAGTGGGTAACTGTCGAAGAATACAACAAAGAATACGATAAAATCGAATGCTCAGCCGACCAAGATTGGGAATGGCATTATGCAAGTGAGTAAAGATTCCCGCGGAAAAATTTGGTTACCCGGGGGAGAGTTCGTATATTTACAGGGTAAATAAGAATAATAATTAATAATAAAGGTTATGTCAAATACAGTAAAAATAAAAAGAGGTCGTCCAAGTAAAAATGTAGGTAAAGTCGTTAGAAGATTTAAGCCAAATACAATGATGATGGATGATTTTAAATTCGATCCACAGTTATTTGTTCCAATGAAAACAGGAACTAAAATTGATGCATTACTTTCAAGTGAAGGTGGAATGATGAAAGGTACCAATGTAGCATTTGTTGGTGATCCTGGAGTTGGTAAAACTACTGTTTTATTAGATATACTTGCTAACATGAAAAAGAATGGTAGTAAAGTATTATTCATATCAGGTGAGATGAATCAGATTGATATGGTAGGTATGGTAAAACGTTTCCCAAAATTTGGTCAATTACCAATTTTATTTATGGGTGATTGGATTGAAAATGATCCATTAGTAATTTTAAAATCAATCCTTAGTGAAGGATGGGATTCAGTATTAGTAGATTCATTTGCTGAGTTAGCAGTTGCTGTAGTAGATTTTCATGGTGGTACTATGAAGAATGCAGAAACTAAATTATTAAATTTATTTGAGCAACATAATAAAGGTGAAAACCAAGAAAAAAGAAATACTAACTTTATGATTATTCAACAGGTTACTAAGGGAGGTGAGTTTGCCGGTTCAAATAGATTTAAACACATGATTACTGCAATGGCTCATATGAAATTTACCCCTGAAGGTAGTAGAGCTATTTGGTTTAGTAAAAACCGAAGAGGTGGTGAAATGAATAGACAACATTTTAGTTTAGATCAATCAAAGCATGTTGGATGGTTATTTACTGAACCAATGAACATGGGAATTTAATAAAAATATATGATAGAATATTTTAAATTTATAGAAGAAATGCGTGCTACAAGTAGTAGCACGCAAAAAGTGGAAATTATTAAGAATGCAAGTAGTGACATTCATACATTACTAGAATATACTTATAATCCATTTAAACAATATTATGTTACAAGTAAAACTTGTAAAAAAAATCACGATAAAATCAATCGAACTGAGGACTTAGCTCTATATGAGTTGTTAGATATGTTATCTAACAGGGAAGTAACAGGACATGATGCAATAGCTTTGGTAAACCACTTTGCCGAGAATAAACATGACCCTCTTATTTACAAAATTATAGACAAGGATCTTGGCATTAGAGCCGGAGCTAAAGTCATCAATAAAGCAGTACCTGGGTTAGTACCTGAGTTCTCAGTCGCATTGGCTCAAGAATATAAAGGTAAATGTGATTGGGTAAATGAAGATTGGTATGCCTCTAGGAAATTAGATGGTGTTAGATGTTTAGCTGTTGTTAATTATGATGGTGAATGTACACTATATTCTAGAATGGGTAAAGAATTAACTACATTAAATAAAGTTAAGGAAGCAATTGAAGCAACAGGTATTATTAATACTGTGTTTGATGGTGAGATTTGTTTAGTAGACGAAAATGGTGATGAAGATTTTCAGGGTGTAATGAAGCAATTAAGACGTAAAGACCATCAAATTGAAAATCCTGTATTTATGATATTTGATATGATTCATAAACCGAATTTTGATGCTCAAAAAGGTGGTCCTATCTTAAGTCAAAGATTAGGGGCATTAAGAGGATTTTTAACAGGTAGATATATTACAAATAATATATTACGTTATTGTCAGCAATATATGATAACAGATGGTAGACATTTTGATCAATGGGGTCAAATAGCAACTGATAATAAATGGGAAGGATTTATGGTACGTAAAGATGTTAGTTATGAAGGCAAACGTAGTAAAAATTTACAAAAAGTAAAAAAATTCTATGATGCTGAATATAAAGTAATAGATTTTGATATTGATGATCATGAAGTAGTTAGAGATGGCAAATCAGAAACAATTAAAATGTTATCCCAAGTATGGATTGAACATAAAGGCCATAAAGTAAAAGTTGGTAGTGGTTGGACTCAAGATCAACGTTTACAGTATATGGATGGTTCAATTGTAGGTAAAATTATTACTGTTCAATACTTTGAAGAAACAAAAAATGATAAAGGTGGTATTAGTTTACGGTTCCCAACTGTAAAGCATATCCATGGCAGTAAAAGAGAGTTATAATTAAATTAAAAGTTATATATTTATGTTACAGACTATAAAAAGACCAACTATGAAATTAAAAATGATACCGTGTAGTAATTGTGGAGAACCAATGCCTGAATTAAGATTAACAAAAGCAGGTTTTAGTTATTGTGTTACTTGTTCTGAAAATGGATTAGGCGCAGGTAAAAAACATGGTATACCAGTTATGATGGGTGAAGGTGATCATACTTGGATTGAAACCGTTATTATGGATGATGATCAATTTGCTCAATACCAGAGAAATGAAAAGGCACTTAAAAACTTAGATAAATCAAACAAAGCAGAAATGAACAGGATTGATGATGATAAGAATATGATGGGTCCTGTTACCATAAAAACTATAGATGGCAAATAAGAAGAAATTCTTAAGTAAGGAACAAATAGTAGCAGCTCAAGGTGTAACCAAATCAAATATGGCTGCTGCTAGATACTTGCATGTATCTTATCAACATTATAAGAAATATGCTAAAATGTATAATTTATTTGAGGACCATAAAAACCAAGCAGGTAAAGGTATTCCTAAATTTTTAAGAGGGCCTAAAAAAATGCCTCATATGTTAGAAATAATTGAAGGTAGAATGGCTGCTTCTTCATTTGATCCTGCAAAACTTAAGTACGCTCTTATAGAGCAGGGATATTTATTAGAGGAATGTTCTGTATGCTCATTTAAAGAAAGACGAGTACTAGATTATAAAGTACCACTTCTGTTACACTTCAAAGATAATAATTCCAATAACTATAGCTTAGATAACATTGAATTGTTATGCTATAACCATTATTTTTTAACAGTTGGTGACATTTTTAATAATAAAGATATTAAGCAGATTGAAAGTAAGCAAGAGCATTATGGGACATCTGAAAAAGTGGAGTGGGAGGTAGATGACTACCACTTACAACGTTTAAAAGAATTAGGATTAGATGAAGAAGAAGATAACACAAACCAATATATAAGTAGAATATGATAGAAATAATTAAACACGTAACAGGATTTTGTGGAGAACACTGGCACCCAAACGTTTGGACTGCATTAGCAGGCTCTCCATTAATTGCATCAACCGTTTATTATGTAAAATGTAAATGTGGAGGATGGTTTAAACATACAAAAGATTGTAAACATGAAGAAAGCACGTTCAATAAATAAGAAACATCATAAAATTACTCGTGATTACGAAAAACAAAAAAGTAAGCATGTAGAAAAATTAGCTGATAAAATGCTTAAGAATGATGAAAAGGCCCAACAATTAAAGTCTAAGACAATGAAGGGTGATTTTCTAAAAAACTTTTAATATGAGAACAATATTATTATCAATCGTTATGCTATTGGCGACACCAACTTTAGTAGCACCAACATCAAATAAACAACCAGAACCTGAAGTTGTTAAAGAGAAAGTAATAGTAAAAAATATGGATTTGTTTCTTAATGATTTAGGTCATCAAGAATCAGGAAATAGATATGACATTGTTAATCGCTTTGGTTATATGGGTAGATATCAATTTGGTAGATCTACTTTAAAAACATTAAAAATTAAAGTAACTAGAGATGCTTTTTTAAATAGTCCTGATTTACAAGAATATGCTATGCAACAAAATTTACTTTATAATAAGAAAAAATTACAAAAATATATAGATAAATTTGAAGGTAAAGAATATAAAGGTATATTAGTAACTGAATCTGGAATATTAGCTGCTGCTCATTTAGGTGGCCCTGGTAGTGTTAGAAAATATTTTAGGTCAGGTAAAGTAGCTAAAGATGGTAATGGGATAAAAATTACTAATTATATGCAACGATTTTCAGGTTATCAATTAAATATATGATAGATATTTTTAATAAACAAGGTTATATTCATTTAAAAAATGTTATTGATCCAGCAGTATTAGCTGATACTCGTTATAGGGCAATTACATTAAAAAACAAATATAAAGAATTTGAGGGTCAACCTAGAGATAATGGATCTGGTACATTTTGGAAGGGGTTAGAGATGGCATCTACATTAGACCCAGAATTATTTAAAGCATATACTCATAGAGATATGTTACAATTAGCTAAAACTTATTTACAAGTTGAAGAACCTTATTTATTTAATGATCAAGTAGTTGTTAAATTACCAAATGAAGAATTTGTATTTGATCCACATTTTGATAATCAATTTGGCAAAGACCCTGAAGGAGCATTGAGAGGTGTCTTTAAAACCATTAATTGTTGTCAGATATTAACAAATATGCCTGAAGAAACTGGGCCATTAAGTTGTTTAAATCGCAAAAGTAATGAATGGGACTTGTTACCTGCTCAAGCTGGTGACATAGTTATAATAGATGGGAATACATTACATAGCTCAACTGCTAATACTTCAGCTAAAATTAGAGCACTATACGCCTGTGTATATTCAACTCACCCAATAGGTAACTTTGATAAAGGATATTATAATGAAAAGTTTAAATAAAGTAGTTTTATCGTTACAAGAAATATGGGCTGCGACTAGACCTAATGTTTTCAAAAATAAAAAAAAATACTCACGTAAAAACAAGCATAAAGCTTCTTTAAAATGACTTGGAATAGTGAACAATTGTTTGTATGTTGTTCATCGTTCTTAAAAATATTAAACACAAAAGGCAGCTTTCCTGGCTGTCGTTTCAATTAACCCGAATATTAACTAAAACAATTAAATTATGAGAAAATTGATTATTTTGTTAGCTCTTGCTTTTACAGTAACAGTTAGCGCCCAGGAAAAAGGTGATTGGTACGTAGGTACTGGTGACGTTGCAGATGTAGCATGGACTGAATGGTCTATTAGCCCTACAGTTGGATATGGATTTACAGACAAACTAATGGTTGGTTTGAATGTATCTCA
>Ga0181389_1000365_pt1 | contig 18562 bp, 26 predicted proteins | sample 12SPOviralmetaG_FD_130121 | JGI IMG/M metagenome (GOLD analysis project Ga0181389, IMG submission 130121) | Marine viral communities from the oligotrophic San Pedro Time Series (SPOT) site, San Pedro Channel, CA, USA - 12 SPOT_SRF_2010-06-29 | ecosystem: Environmental > Aquatic > Marine > Strait...
AAGAAGCATGATGGACTGTTAGATCGTGCCAGACTTGCTAGGGCAAAAGCAAAAAACAAGAGTACTAAACCATGATAAGGATGGCATTAACAAAACGAGCAGGACAACTCATTGAGGGTGCTCTTGCGGATAAGTCAAAGAAGTCTGGTATCTCGGTAGATACATTAAGAAAAGTTTATAATCGTGGTGTTGCCGCATGGAAAACTGGTCATCGACCGGGAACCACACCACAACAATGGGGATACGCACGAGTAAATGCGTTCATAGTCAAAAAGAAAAAGGGTGGTTTGAACCACGATAAGGATTTAGCATAAATGAAAACAATTAAACAAATACTTGCCGAATGTAAAGGTGAGGAAGACTTCAAACCGCACATGATGTATGACCCCAAGACTGGAAAAGGTTACAAGGCAGACACCTATGCAGACCATGTGAAGATGGACAAGATGGGTTACACCCACGAGAAACCAGAACTTGATGAAGCAGCGGATCCAGTGGCGGCGGCATTCTTTGCTACAATGTTTCTCACACTTGTACCATTTATGTACATAGCAGGGGATGCAATGCGAGATGACCTAAAAAAGTTGAAGGCAAAATCTGCAAAGAAAGGATTCAAACCTAGTAAAGAAGACCAAAGTCTTTTACAAAAGTTTATTGCAATGGTTAAACGCAAAAAACCTGATGCTGTTTCAAAGGCAATGAAGAAGGCAAACGAGTCGGTTGAACTTGAAGAAGGTGTGAGTAAGACATATAAAGGTAACACTATACACCAAGTAGGTAAACATAGAAGTTATGATGACATGGTGGCATATAAATTATCTAATGCAGATGCTAAAATTCTGAACAAGTTTATGAAGTCTGCAAGTGCAAAAGAACGCACACAAATGCATAATATGTTCTGGAAAACTGACGAGAAAGACACCGATGATGTCACGGCAGCGAAAGGCCCTAAGATGGCAATTGCCTACGCAAAGAAAAAAATCAACGAAGCATCTAATCCATATGCTAAAATAGGTGGTTCACCTAAAAATCCAGAGGTTAGGAAAAATCTTAAAAAGTCAATTGCAGACCTCAAAAAGAAAACTCATGGCAAGAGTAAAAAAGAAGAACTTGAAGAAGGTGCTGAGAACTACACCATGAAGAAGGGTACATATACTCGTAAGGTGGACGGTAAGACTGCTGATAAAATGAAGAAAGATGGTTGGAAGTTAGTTGCTCGTGAAGAAGTTGAAGAAGGTAAGGAACTTGATGAAGCATTCCAACAATTCTTGGATAAGTCACCTAGTAACTGGGGTGAGGACAAGGTAGTTGCCTACGGAGAAAAGAAAGGTCACAAAGTGATCGGTGTAGTTGGTACTGGTAAGGTAGATGGTATCGTACTGTTCGGTCTGGATGCGGGAGACAAGAAGTATGTCGGTAAGGAAGCAAAGGTCAAGACTGGTCAAACAGTATTCCGTTATGCTACTCGCAACAGTATGGCAGGTGACCTCTTTCCTCTAATTAAGATTGATGTTAAACGTGGATTGATGTATCATCTAACACAAGCATCAAGTTCTGGTGATATTGACCACGCAGAGTTTGAGAGCAGAAGTGTTAAGTTAAAGTACCTCCGTTTTGCCGCAACTGCTAATCTCCGTGATATTACTGGGTTTGATCCCGGTTTCGGTTCAATGAAAGAAGGTTCCGCACAAGACCGACTCCGTGCTAAACTCAAGAAGGGTGGACTGGACTTGGATAAACGTGCCAAAGACCGTAAGGCAGAGCACGAGAGACTCAAGAAGCAGTATGGTAAAAATGAATCGTTTGATCTAGACACCCATATGGAGAATGCTCGTGCCAAACGTGATGCAATGAGTGCGATGGGTAAAAGAGGTAAGGATAGTGCGGATATAGATACTGATGCAACAGACGATGACCGCAAGGCGGCATCTAAGAATGTTCTGATGCAAATCCGTAAGTTGTCTGACCTACCCAAAGGTGGTGAGATTGAGTTTGAAAATGGTAAAAAGGGTAAGATATCTCAGGACGATGCCAGTAAGGTTGTCAAGATGTTCAACACTCTGAAGAAACCACAAGACAAGGCAAAGTTCCAGAAAGTAATTTCTAAGGACTTGAAGACGATTCAAAGTCTGGTAAAAAGACTAGGTAGATAATGAAGACATTTAATGACCATTGTAGTTGCGGTTCAGAATCCGATCTGGTAGAGAATAACATCTATCGGGTCGGTTCTGAGAAGTATTTCCAGTATTGGAGAGACTTGCGTGAACAGTACAACAATGGTGAACTTGAAATCAAACCAAGTGAGATTGACATCATGGAGTCAAACCTTGGTGAGTTCGCACGGTTCGATGGTGAGAATGTTGCTCTGGATTGTATCTTTGAGGAGAAACAACCAGAACTGAACAAACCAAAGAAGGGTGGATCGAAGAAATACTATGTGTATGTCAAAGACCCCTCATCTGGTAAAATCAAGAAGATTTCTTGGGGTGATACGACTGGACTCAAAGTCAAGTTGAATGACCCTGCCGCACGAAAATCGTTTGTCGCAAGACACAAATGCGACACCAAGAACGATAAGATGACTGCGGGATACTGGGCATGTAGATTGCCTCGTTACGCAAAACAATTAGGACTCTCTGGTGGTGGAAGTTTCTTTTGGTAAACTACCTTAATGTACCATACACAGAGTTGAAATGTAGTAATGGTAAGATACGAGTGTTCAGAGAGTCCGTCCGAGAGGAAGACTTGGTCTGGCACAGAGATAAGAATGATCGTAGTGTTCATGTACTAGAAGGACAGGGATGGCAACTCCAAAGAGACAATGCCCTACCACTTCTTCTTTTGGAAGGACACAGTTACAGTATTGATAAGATGGAGTTTCACCGTATAATAAAAGGTGAAGGTGATTTGGTTATTCGTATATACGAAAAGTAAAAGTCTTATAAATAGAACTATAACTTAATTTAATGGGAACACCAGTAATGGCAACTGAAACGCAAGCAGTCAAACTAACGAGGATAGAAGCAGAATCTACCGCTCGATTTGACCGTATCGAAAATAAGATTGATAAACTTGCAGAGGCATTAGTTGCACTTGCTCGTGTCGAAGAGAAGATGTTAAACTTGGAAAAGAACAATAATAATAACTTCGACAGGATGAATAGATTCTCTCAGAAGTTAGATGAAATAGAAAAGAAGGTTGATGAGAACGCACACACCGTGGCAATCATCAACAAAGTAGTTTACTTAATCAGTGCCGCAATAATTGCGGGACTAGTCAAATATATGTGGATGTAGGAGAAAACACCATGCAAAGAAAAGATATGAAATCATTAATGGATGCCTACAACCAAGTCATCCTCGGTGAGTCGTTAGAAATTGACGAAGCAAGACAAATGAAAGACCCCAAGAAGGACTCTATGGTTCAGAAAGGTGGTAAGACGATTGTCATTGATAAGTCAAAAGAGAAAGAGTACCTGAAGAAAGGTTGGTCTCTTGCAGAGAAGAAAAAACTCGACCCTGTTGATGACGCAGAAAACGATAAGAAATTCAAAGACCGTGAAGACAAAGACATCGACAACGATGGAGATGTTGATTCGTCTGACGAGTATCTACACAAGAAACGCAAAGCAACTGACGATGCGATTGACGGTGGTAAGAAACCTGCTAAGAACGAAGAAGACGAAGGTGATGACGAAGAAGAGAAGGAAGCACCTAAAGTCGCAGGTAAGAAAGATGACAAGAAGAAAGTCGCATCTAATGCCAAGACTGCTGAAATCTCTAAGATTGGTGAAGACCTTGATCTGACCGATGCGACTGCTGACCTACTCAAGATGTGGGAATCTGCCGCAAAGAAAAGTGTTAAAGGTGCTACCGATACTGGTGAAGAGATTGATTCTAAAGACTCTCCCAAGGCAAAAGAATTCACTGCGGCACATAAGAAGTCTGACAAGAAGATCGAAGACAACGAAGAAGATGGTCACGATAAGACTTTCAAGGCACAGGGTGGAACTAAACCTAATTCTGGTAAACGAGGACAGGACAATGCCACTGGTGACACTAAGGTTGTAAAGTCTACCGAAGTCAAGGAAGAAGTTGAACTTGATGAAGCACTAAAGACTACTCATGTAGTTGTTGATACTGCTGACGGTAATAAGGTTATATCATCTGCCGCAGGTAACAACGCAGAGAAGAATATGATGAGTTCTATCGCATCTGCTGAGAAACCCCCATTGAACATCAAAGACAAGAAGACTTTGAAGATTGTTAAGTTGAAGAAACCTGTTAGTCAAAAGAAAGCAGATGACATGATGGGTCAACCTCTGAAAGAGGGTGCACAGGACATCATCGCACAGGCACAGGACATCATCAATGGTAAGACTGTATCTGAGATTGCTGATTTGAGTTCTGACCAACCAAAGAACCCACATGATGCTCGTACCAGAGAAGCAAAAGCATTCCTAGAACGCATGGCAAAGAGACGAGGATACAAATGAACACAATAGTTTTACAGGGAACAGAGGCGGCATGTGGTACAACTACAGGTGCCGCATCTAATTTTGGTAACGCATCCGCAGTGCGATTGATTAATACTGGTACTACGGTTTTCTTGGTAACTTTGGAGCAAGCAGGAGGTACTGATATTGGTACCTGTACTATTGCTCCCAAAGAAGTAGTTGTTTTGAAGAAAGCACCTACGGATAAAATATTCGCTGCCAATGCCGGAGTACTTGGTGTAGCAGTCGGATTCTCACATTAATAAAAGGTAAATATTATGGCAATTAAAGCACCCGCATGGTGTGAACACGCAGTTCCAACCGCACTTGGTTGGGAAGACCCACAGACTGGTGAAGTATACAAGTCTGGTGGATTCACTCCAGATCAGATCGCAGAGTTTCATGGTGAAACCGCACCACAGAAAGCACCAGAAGTATTGGTAGAAGTTCCGGTCAACGACTTTGTAAAGACCCCAACGATGCTAACTGAAGCACCTGTCGGTGGTAAGTCTCTAGAAGAAATGACTAAGATTGAACTAGAAGCACTAGGTCGTACCCACGGTATTGAACTAGATCGTAGAAAGTCTAAAGCAGACTTAATTGATGAAGTAAAAGCAGTACTTTAAAAAAACACTAAGTAGAGGGGTATACTTAATTACCCCTTTTACTTGGATTATATAATGCAACTAACCAAAGACAATCTAACGATGTATGCCGCACTACATTACCATAATCCTATGTGTATTGATGGTGAAGAATTCCACGAAGACCTCAAAAAATTCAAGTATGTAAAACGACTACTCAATCGGTACAGAGATACTGGTGTGTTGTCCGAACGACTCATTCTCAATCACCTCATTGTAATATTCAATGTGTTCGGATATGAAGCAGGACTAGATGTCCTCGAACTCAAAATAGACCTTGACCAATGGGGTGCACTCAAACCATTCCTCATATACTTACAAGCAATCAAAAATACCGAATACACTAATATAGAAATGGACAAGACGGTAATTGAGGCATTGAGAAACCTATGAGATTTTTCATTTGTAAGCAACGAAGTAAGTTCACCAAGCAAGAACCAATCCGATTCGGTGAGTGGTGGATTTGGGCAGACGATGGGGTAACACTCTACAAAGGTAAGGACTATATTGTCCTGTATAGTGGTTATCTGATCGAAGGTGACATAGAGGATGCGTGTGAGAGATGGAGTTTTGATAACGAGAATGGAAACTTCTTTGCAATCAAACTAACCAAACGACATTACGATATTTCGATTGACTACTTCCAACAGCATAAGATATTTGTGGCACACAAGTATGGTATAGAAATATCAAATCACATACCATTTATGACCTGTAATAAGTCAGATGTCGTATCAAAATATCTAGAAGATGTGCAGTGTTTGGAATATAGCAGAGAAGAGAATAGCACATTCTATAAGCACATCCAAGGGTGGATGCCGAGGTATGATTATCTTGGTGATACCAAGAGAGCACTCGAAGAAGAAAAGTGGAAAGACCTCGAACCACTTGCTGACTATATCCATGAATGCATGGAGCAACATTCTAATCTGATAAAGTCTCGTTTTAAAAACAGGTTTATCTCTCTGAGTGATGGAATCGATTCCGCACTACAGACTCAGTACTTTCTGGATGACCCGAAGTATATGTACCATGTCACCCCTGCCGAGGCAGGAGATGATGCAATGAAATACAAACAGTTGACTGCCAAAAAGTTTTCTGATGTATCTCTGGAAGTTCTTGATCTGAGTAAAGGTGTTGATCTACTGGCAGAGCATTTGGTTGACAGTTCAAATCGTGGAGTTGACTTCCTACCCACATTTATGCAGTTGGCAAAACTCGACACCAAACCAGACATTGTAGTATATGGTTCAAATGGGGATGAGATGTGCCTTCATAAGTTGGTTCCCTATATTCATTATGTCATGCAGAACAATAGATCGAAACAACCTTCATTGTTAAAGTTTCACATTAAGTCTGAGATAGAAAAAAGAAAGCATTTCTATGGTGCATCATATACTGTAGGTAAACATAAGAATGCAATGACGTATCTGGATGAGTGGTTGGATAAGTGGTTTCGATATGATAAGAGACCCGAATGGGACAGGGCAAAGTATGATATGCTCAAAGGTTGGTCTCCCAAACTATATAATAGGAACATTGCAGTAAACGCAGATGTATTGTGTACCTCATTGTATAATGATCGAAGGATATTCCACGAGATCAAAAAGACACCGAAGAAGTTCTTGTTGGGTGATGCACTGGACACTCCGATTCAGAAGATGTTGTTGAAAAGACATAACTACGAATTTATAACTCCACACAAGGATGCTGTACAGGCAGATTACCAAGAGATGAGGGAGAGTGTCTTTGATGCAACTTTCTCCCATGATATTGAACAAAACCTCTAACTGAAAGACCTTTCGAGTATAAATAGAACTATGGGATTACTAAAGACAGCGGCAGACCTCGTATACACAATTCGATTCTTGAAATTGTTGGTTACTCCGATCACGGATACCGAAGCATTCAAGGCAGGGATTATTGACGAGAACGGAAAGAAACGCAAAGACTTCAATACGAATAGTATTGATGATCGTGAAGCATATCGTTCTCATTATACACCCTTTCATAGATTGGTATTCAACTTAAAGAAGATCATGGCAAAGGCACCGGGAGGTCAGTCAGTGATCGCACGATACGGTGCCGCACTCGCACTGATCAAAGAGCATGGTGAACTGTCTGATAAGAATCTAGACAAGATACACGAAGCAAGTGGTATTGATATTCTGGATGTTCTCGCAGAAGACTCGCAGTGGTTTGTTGTAGAAGATAAAGAAATGGGTCATGGTGTCTATCGTATCAAACACGACACTGTTACCGCAACACAGTGTGAAGACATTGTGAAGAAGGATGACAAGATACGAGTTTGTCTGGGATACACAATGCCTGTCATGGAAGTACTGGGTATTGACATCTACAAAGGAATACACCTAAACTCTAACCAGTGGGTGTACTTCACGACTGGGGAGATCACCCGATGAGAAAAGGTTTCAAAGACTTCTATGAGGAGATGACATCAACTGTCTCAGTTGCAGGAGCAGGAGACAATCCAGAAAAGATTGTGCCAGTTCATCTCAAGAAGAAAAAGAAAGAAAAACCAGATGTAATTAAACGAGGTAAATAATGTTATGTTAAGTGGATTATTAGGTAGTGTGTTAGGATTCGGGGGTTCTGTTGTACCCGCAATCACAGACCATTTTAAAACAAAGTCAAACAACAAGTTCGAACTCCAGAAGATGGAGAAGATGGCAGAACTCCGTGCGAAGGGTTATGACCATGAAATCAAAATGTATGAACAGATGGGTTCTGACAAAGAACATGATCGTCTGATTCAACACGACATCTCAATCAACCAAGGTACTGGTATTATTGCGGGACTACAGAAGTCCGTTCGTCCTGTAATCACATACTGTTTCTTTGGTCTCTTTGTTGCTATAGAGATTACACTTCTAAGGGAAGCACTCGCAAGTGGTGTTCCTCTCGCAGAATCACTAGGTCTATTGTGGGACGATGACACCAAGGCAATCTTTGCCGCAATCATCTCATTCTGGTTTGGTTCTCGTGCGATAGACAAGCAACGCACCAAAAAATAAATTAAAAATCTCTTGACTTATACCCCTTAATTGGGGTATAATTGTCGCATTGAAGAAACGAAAGGGTATATATAATACTACCCTCAGAAAAAATATACCTATGGAAAAGAGAAACTATGACCCTCAAAATTGATAAGAAGAAAGACTCCCTACTCGCAGAATACGCAGTAGGAATGTTAAAAGATTTCTACCTAAATGATTATGAAAAAAGTCCCCAAGAGGGTTTCGCAAGAGCAAGTAAAGCATGGAGTAAATACCGTGATGAGATGGACGAAGAGTTAGCACAAAGACTCTACGACTATGTCTCTAACAAGTGGTTCATGTTTGCGTCACCAGTACTATCCAACGCACCCAATGGTCACGATGCCAAGAACAAAGGAATGCCAATCTCGTGCTTCCTTACCTATGTACCAGATACCCTAGAAGGATTGATCGGTCACTCATCTGAGTTGAGATGGTTGTCTGTAATGGGTGGGGGTGTAGGTGGTCACTGGTCTGATGTTCGGACGGTGAGTGACATTGCTCCCGGCCCAATGCCGTTTCTACATACCGTAGACGCAGACATGATCGCATACCGACAGGGTAAGACTCGTAAGGGTTCCTATGCGGCATACATGGATGTGAGTCATCCAGACATCATCGAGTTTCTGAATATGCGTGTACCTACTGGTGATGTGCAACGAAAGGCACTGAACCTACACAACGCAATCAATATCTCTGATGAGTTCATGGAGTGTGTCACCAACGGTACTGAGTTCGATCTGCGAGACCCTAAAGACGATTCTGTCAAAGAAACTGTCAATGCTCGTAAGTTATGGGAACGAATCCTTGAGACTCGATTCCGTACAGGTGAACCATACCTAAACTTCATTGATACCGCAAATGCGGCATTACCACAACAACTACAAGACAAAGGATTAAAGATTCATGGTTCAAATCTATGTAACGAAATACATCTTCCCACAGATGCAGAACGCACTGCCGTTTGTTGCCTATCTTCTCTCAATCTAGAATACTATGACGAGTGGAAGGATACCTCTATTGTAAGAGACCTTGTACGGATGCTTGACAATGTATTGGAATACTTTATTGACAACGCACCCGACACTATCTCTCGTGCCAAGTATAGTGCGACACGAGAAAGAAGTATCGGTCTTGGAGCAATGGGTTTCCATTCCTTGTTACAAAAACATGGAGTCGCATGGGAATCAGAAACGGCACGAGAGATCAATCGTGCGGTATTCCAACACATCAACGAGGAAGCAATTGCGGAGACAGAGTTACTTGCCGAAGAACGAGGTGAGTATCCTGATGGTGAGGGAAGTGGTCGAAGAAACTCTCACTTGATGGCAATCGCACCCAACGCATCATCTGGTGTTATTCTGAGTACAAGTCCTTCTATCGAACCGATGAAGGCAAACGCATATACACATCGTACTCGTGCGGGTTCATTCCTTGTGAAGAATAAATACCTCGACCAGTTGCTGACTGATAAGGGTGAGAACAACGAGTCCAACTGGACATCAATTATTACCAACAAAGGTTCGGTACAACATCTACCATTCTTCACTGAGGGAGAGAAGGCAATCTTTAGGACTGCCGCAGAGTTGGATATGAACTGGGTAGTGACCCATGCGGCAGAGAGACAACCATATATCTGTCAGGGTCAATCTGTAAACTTGTTCTTCCCCTCTGGAGCAGACAAGTCGTATGTAAATAAGGTGCATCTGAAAGCATGGAAAGACGGACTGAAAGGTCTGTATTACCTACGCACCGAAGCAAAACAAAGAGCAGAGAATGTATCTGAGAAGGTAGAACGAGTAGCACTTGCGGGTGATATGCGTAGTATAGTCTATAGTAAGGCAGACTGTCCTTTCTGTTCAATGGCAATGGAAGAACTGAAGTTGAGAGGAATACCATTTGATAAGGTTGACCTCAAAGAAATTGGTAAGACTGCTAAAGAAGTAACAGGACGAGATGTTAAGACAGTTCCCCAAATCTATATTGAAGGTGAGTATGTAGGTGGGTATGAAGACTTAATGGAATATTTAAACAAACCAATAGAAGCAAGTGAAGACGATGAATGTCGTGCTTGCGAAGGATAAGGAAAAACATGGCACTATTAGATTTCAGTAAAACATACAAACCATTCCTCTACCCTTGGGCAGTGGAACTAACTACCAAACACGAAGAGATTCATTGGGTGGAGGATGAAGCAGAATTGTCCGAAGATATCCAAGACTGGAGAACCAAATTATCTGGTGAAGAGAAGGAGTTCATCACACAGGTATTACGACTGTTTACGCAGTCCGATGTACAGGTAGGAGAGAACTACCACGAACTGTTGATCCCCAAGTTCAAGAACAACGAGGTTCGTAATATGTTGTCATCCTTTGCGAATCGTGAAGGAGTACACCAACGAGCATACGCACTATTGAATGATACTCTGGGATTACCAGATGAAGAGCACCACGCATTCCTTGAATACAAAGAGATGGCAGACAAGATCGACTTTATGAAAGAGGGTGACATCAACTCTCACACTGGTCTGGCACTTGTACTGGCACAGTCTGTATTCAACGAGGGTATGTCCCTGTTCGCATCATTTGTGATGCTACTGAACTTCCAACGATTCGGTAAGATGAAGGGAATGGGAACAATCGTTGAGTGGTCTATTCGAGACGAGACTCTCCATGTACAGGGCAACGCAAAACTCTTCCGTGAGTTCTGTGAGGAACATCCTCGTATCGTGAACGATGAGTTGAAGTCTAAGATTTACCAGATGGCAAAGAATGCGGTCAAGTTAGAAGATCGTTTCATTACACTGGCATATAAGTCTGGTGACATCGAAGGTCTATCTGAGGCAGATGTGAAACAGTACATCCGTCATATTGCTGACCGTAGACTATTACAACTGGGTATGAAACCTAAGTTTGGTGTAAAGGACAATCCACTACCTTGGTTGGACTGGGTACTGAATGGTGCGTCACATGATAACTTCTTTGAGAAACGAGTTACGGAATACTCGGTCAATGGCATGGAAGGTGACTGGGGTTGGGACGAAGAACCCGAAGTATGTGGACTGGATGGACAAGGTTGTGCCGCATAGTGGAAGAAGATGACCAGACGTATACATTGGAATGTCATCTATGTGAAACCGAAACTGAGGTTCTTGTGAAAGATTCCGAAGAGGAACCTCAGTATTGTCCTATGTGTGGGGTGGCAATGTGAAAATCAAAACTATCTTCTCGGAAGAGGAGATAGATGGTTTGCTCGACATTTACAACTCTACAGATATGAGACCTGTCCAATCAGATCAAAACTTAAAACAAGTCTTTATAACACCCCATTCCAAAAACAATCATTTCACCAAAAAGATTCATAACACCGAAGTAGAGGAATGCTACTTTGTCGAGTATCCTATAGGGGCATTCTGTGTTCCTCATCAAGATGCAAAGATAATAGATGATAGGATCATCAACGAGAACATTACTACGATAACACTCCTGTCCGATGATTACGAGGGTGGAGCAAGTATAGTTGATGATCAGTCATTCAAACCCAAGAAAGGTGAAACCGTCTTTTATAATCCAAGTGAACTCCACGGTGTTGAAGAGATAACAAGTGGTAGTAGAATCGTATATGTTGTGTGGTATCGCAAATGACTATATACCTTCATGTGGATATACGAAGATAAAGAGTTTGAACCCGATGAAGAGTTCTTGGAGGAATACCAAGGATTCGTCTATTGCTTGACCGAGTTGAGCACTGGTAAAAAGTATATTGGTAAGAAGTTCTTCTGGAAACCCAAGATACTCCCTGTCACGAAAACAAGAAAAAGACGCAAACGCACCAGAGTCCAGTCTGACTGGAGGGACTACTATGGTTCCTCGGAACAGGTAAAAACCCTCGTAGAAGGGGGTCAGGACTTCCAGAGAACCGTTCTAAGACTATGTAGAACAAAAGGTGAGTGTTCCTATTACGAAGCAAAACTACAATTCCAGTACGATGTTCTACTCTCGGACGAGTACTATAATGAGTTCATTGGGTGTAAAATTCACTCAAAACACATAAAAAAGTGAAAAAAACCCTTGACAGGACTTGTTCCACATGCTATAATACACTTGTATTGATAATGAGAAAAGAGAGAAAAATATGAGTTTAGTTACTAAAATTTCCGAGACACCTGAGATTGTTGCGTTCATGTCCTATGTTGAGAGTTTCTATGGTGAAGACGGCATCTATGCCAAGTCTGACTATGCTACCAACCAACAGATTTTTGATGCCACTGTGAAGTATCTGACTACACTGACCGAAGAACGAACTTGGGGAGGTGGTGATAGTGTTGACCGTGAACGAGTTGGTTACATCCTTGAGAATGAAATGAGTGTGAAACTTTACTAAAAAACCCTTGACAAAAGATGTCACAGGGTGTATAATACTTGTATTGATAATGAGAAGAGAGATTTAAATTATGGCATATGTATCACAAGAAGACAAAAAGACCCTTTCAGTTGCTGTTAAGAAAGTTGCTAAGAAGTACGGACTCAAGGTGAGTCTGAGTGTTCGTCACCACAGTACCTTGGTTGCCAAAGTCAAGGGTGCGAAACAAATCCTAGAGGGTTACTGTGAGACACAGATGACCCCTGAGAAAATTCGCAAACGTGAGTTCAACGGTTACAACAACTTCTCTACTGAGCAAGTTATGAAAGAGTCTGCGAAGTGGGGTCACGATGTGAACCTTTACTGGTTGGAAGAGAACTACTGCCCTACTGGAGTTAAGTTCTTACAGGAACTAAAGTCTGCGATGGAAGGTGAAGACTTCTTCTGTGAAGATGATTCAATGACTGACTACTTTCACCGTAGTCACTACACCGATGTTCGATTGTACAGTTAATTGAAGGATATATAATGAGTCAGGAAGAACAAATTGCTAACGCACAAGCATTGATCGAAAGTGCCGAAGAAGAACTTTATAAAGCAACTCAAGAAGATAACGAAGAAAAGATTGTGACTTATTCTTTTTTGGTTGGTGAATATGAACAAATGCGTGATGAATTAATTGCACATTTTGACCGTGTTAAAAACAAATGATGTATATATAAAAGTAAGAGGAAATTATGGAAAAAGAAGTATTCGAAATCTTCGAAGATTTCAGTAAACTAAAGACGAGGAAGGAAAAGATCGACTTCCTACAACAACAAGGGACAGCAGTCCCTGCCGTTAAAGATGTCATCCGAGGCACGTTCGATGACCGTCTCAAGTTTGTCTTACCCGAAGGGAAACCTCCCTATAATCCAAACAGACCAGAAAGTGTCCCCTCAACTCTGCGGAATCTTCACCGTGATTTCGGTGACTTTGTTGAAGGGGCACGAAGTACACAGTTAGGTAAACTGCGAGTCGAAACGAAATTTATTCAATTATTGGAGAGTATTCATGCCGAGGATGCCTTGATTGTCCTGAGTATGAAAGACAAGAAATCTCCAGTCAAAGGTTTGACTAAGAAGTTAGTAGAGGAGGCATTCCCCAACTTACTGTCTTAATTTTCGTTATGTTTCTTTCAATAACAGCAGGAGAGCGTTTAATGCCAAGAAACCAAATAGAGAGATTAAAGAATGATAGTCGAGAACTTGATAATTACATCCACCGTCTCAAAAAGAAGGGAAGAGACAACCTCGCACACAAGTTAGCGAAGAAAAAGACATTCTTAAATCAAACTATTGCCGAGTACGAAAATTCAACTCAAATTCTAGCATAAGGTAGGTGGTAAGTATCTCGTATGGGGTGCTAGTCACCCCATTCGTCATATAGGAGTTATATAAATGCCAATGTATAAAATTGTAAATAAGAGAACGCAAGACAGTCAAACGATGTTTTGTTCGTATGAAAAACTTCAAGAGAAGTTGGAAGAGTTGGGTGAAGACTGGAAACAAGAAATTGGTGCTCCCGCACTGATTAGTGCTACTGGTAATATCGTCAACAAGACAAGTAGTGATTGGAAAGATCACTTGACAAAGATCAAGAAAGGATCGGGTTCGGGGACTAACATAAAAACATGACAATGAAACGATTGAGAGTAGACGATCTACTCACCTATCCACCCATCACATCAAATCAACAAATCGCACATGACGCATGGAATGAGGGAGATCACCTCGTCCTATGCGGTTCTGCGGGTACAGGAAAAACCTTTGTGGGTATGTACCTCGCACTGTGGGATGTCATGGACAAGTCCTATGATCAGAACAGACTTGTTATCGTAAGAAGTGTGGTTCCTACCAGAGAGATGGGTTATCTTCCCGGTTCGGTAGAAGAAAAGGTTGATGCCTACACCGCACCCTATCGGTCTATCTGTACCGAACTCTTCAACGAAAAGATGGCATACGATAACCTAGAACAACAGGGTCTCATAGAGTTTGTGTCCACATCGTTTATTCGTGGTACTACTCTGGATGACTGTGTCATACTCGTGGATGAGATGCAAAACCTTACCTTCCACGAATTGGATTCTATCATCACAAGGGTGGGACGCAACAGTCGTATCATCTTCAGTGGTGACTACTATCAGTCTGACCTCAAGTCTGGTTCAGACAAAAAGGGTATTCTTGACTTTATGAACATCATGGAAGTTATGAATAATTTCACAACAGTTGAATACGGATGGGCAGACATCGTAAGGTCTGACTTTGTTCGGGACTATATAATGACAAAAGAAATGGTTGAAAGAGGAAACATAAAATGAAACTAAGTCAAAATTTTTCACTCAAAGAGTTTACCAAGTCTATGACTGCGACTCGTTTGGGTATTGATAACACACCAGAAGGTGAACACCTACATGCGGCACAAGAGTTATTCTCTCAAGTGGTTCAGCATGTTCGGGATAAGTTTGGTATAACTCGTATCAATTCGGGTTACCGTTCACCCGCACTCAACGAAGCAGTGGGTGGTTCTTCACGATCACAACACTGTAAGGGTCAAGCAGTTGACATTGAATGCGATAAAGCAGACAACCTTGTTGTGGCACAATGGATCAGAGATAACCTAGAGTTTGATCAGATCATCTCAGAGTTCTACGAAGAGGGTGACCCATCATCTGGTTGGGTTCATGTGTCCTATGTGAGTCCCGAAGACAATCGCAAGAAGTGTCTGACCGCACAACGAGTAGATGGCAAGACACAGTATTCAGTTGGTCTACCCGAATGAATCTAATCTACCAGTACATGATCACCAACGAGGAAACCGAGAAACGGATGCCTGTTCCAGAGTATCCCCAAGGCACTCGTTCAGAATTGTATCGTATTACTGGTGATATGTCGGCAAGGTCTTTCCGAGACTATGCCGAAAAGATTGGATGTGAACACCAGTATTCTAAAAAGCAAGTGTTCACTAAGAACTTCAATGGGTCAACAGTACTACTCTTTGAATGTCTGAGAATGATCTATGATCCCATCTATGACAAGTACGACAAGGTGGCATTCATCGACTCGGACATCATCTGTAATACCGAAGAGAATATCTTTGACCAGTGTGGTGACTACGAGGTCACGGGTGTCTTAGAGTCAGAGATAGTATCCGATACTAATGGTGGATACAATGGTTGGGACTATAATCCCATCGTCAGAGATCAACTGTTTGCTAAGTATAAACGCACTGGTATCCCAATTGTCGCAACAAAACCCCCATACAGACCTTCCTGTGTCACTACATTCAATACTGGTGTATTGGTGTGGACTAAAGAAGCAAGACTCAAGGCACGAGAGGTATTTGATCCTTGGTACAATTATATGATGGATGGGGATGAGCATGGTGATCACTTCTGGTTGAACAACGATCAACCATTCATTTCTGGACAGTTGATGAAACATGACTTCAACTGGCAGAGCATCGACCAGACTTGGAACGATACTCCGACACACTACAAGGATGGTCAGAGGGGATATAGATCAAACTTCTTACATTATACTGGTGGTGGCAACAAGGTTAGAATGATTGATGACTATAAAAAAGGTAAATTTAAGTACTTAAAACCTTGACAAAAGGTGTCTGTTAGTGTTATAATAAGACCCTAATTGAGAGAAAACTATAAGGAGTACAATGAAAGATTATAAGAAAGTTATCCTGACTGACGCAGACGGAGTCCTACTGAACTGGGGTTATGCGTTCGATGTCTGGATGAAAGAACAAGGTTACATACCAGTCAACCCACTTGAGTACGATATCGCAACAATCTATAATATCCATCGCAGAGAGGCAAAGAAACTCGTAAGATACTTCAACGAGTCTGCCCACATGGGATTCATTCCCCCTTTACGAGACGCAATGCAGTATGTCCGTAAGTTACACGAAGAGCACGGTTATGTGTTTCACCTAATCACCTCTATGAGCAAGGATGAGAACGCACAGAAGTTACGCACCATGAACATTCAGAAGTTGTTCGGTGAGACTGCCTTTGTCAAATTCATCTACCTTGATACTGGTGCCGACAAGGATGAAGTCCTGAGTCAATACGAAGGTACTGGTTATGTCTGGGTTGAAGACAAGGTTGAGAATGCCGAAGTCGGTAAGAGGTTCGGTCTAGAGAGTATCTTGATGGAACACGGATACAACATGGACAACCAAGAGTTCCCCCTAATGAAAAACTGGAAAGATGTTTACGAATATCTAGAAGGTTAAGAGTTAATCCCCCCTATATACCCTATGTAAACTAATAATTTCATAGGGTATTTTTTTAATGGAAGAAGAACTAAAAGCAACGGGACATCATCCCGCAGATTCTAATGGAGACGGAAGAGTCTCTGATCAAGAACGAGATATGTATCTTGAGTTTAAACGCAAAGAACTCGAAGATCAAGACCTAATGAGAGATGCACAACGCAAGATGGCATGGTTCTCTCTTATAGGTATGCTGTTCTATCCAAGTGGTATTTTCATTACGGTTCTGTTCGGTCTGGACAAGGCCGCAGAACTCATCGGAGATATCGCATCAATCTACTTCCTGTCAGTTGCCGCAATCGTGTCGGCATTCTTTGGTTTCCAGAGTACTGGTGCTAAGAAGAAGTAATGGAGAAAGTAAGGTTCAGAGGCACTTGGGGTGTAGGAGACTTCATGTGGGCATTAGATGTGTGTCACCATTATTGTTACAAAAACAATACTAAAGTGAACTTGGAGATGCACTGGGAGACCGAAGAAGGTCACCTAGAGACACCCGAAGACCCCGAAACCATTGTTGAACGAATGACTTGGATACACACCAAGTTTCATCGTCAAGAAGATGTCACTGTTACTCATGTCTATAATTCCAATCTATTTGCTTCTGGTAATGTCAATCCCGATAAGAATAAAGATAGATTCCAGTTTGAATCTGGAGCATACAAGGGCAGACAATGTCCAGAAGCAGATTGGGTATTCAAGAAGGATGAGTACAGACATCACATCAAGACAAAGAAGATCGTACTCTGGACACCCACCTATAATAGTGAACCACCAAGAAACTGGAAAAGGTTCTTGACAAAAGATGATTGGTCTGCTATACTAAGCTCACTGTCTGCCGAGGGTTGGATACTAGTTGAGTTAACATATAGAACTCCGATAAGAGATGCTTATAAACAGATACAAGATGCTGATTATGTTTTTTGTTATGATGGAATGTGGCATTATATTGCCAAGATGTTTGCTACACCTATATTCATTCCTTCTTGGGAAGATATCACTGGGTATCACTGTCCACAGGTAGTATGTAGACCCAATAGTAAAGATACATTGGAATTTGTAAACACTTTTGGTGAAAAGGGTAAGAATCACATGGATAAGAAAGCAGATAGATACTTGAAGAAACTTGGAAAGTTATTTGATGAAAATTGATAGAGCAGTAATTGAAATTAACGGTGGTTGTAACTACTCGTGTACTATGTGTCCACAGGACATGCGTACTGGTGGACGAGACAAAAAGTTTCTGAAGAAGATGGGACTAGAAGACTTTGAGAGAAATGTGGCAGACTGTGCCCAACATGGATTACGAGTTGTTAATCTAGAGGGTAGTGGTGAACCCACACTGAATAGAAACCTACCTGAGTACATTAAGATCGTAAAGAAGTATGGAGCAAAGTGTTTCATGTTCTCTAATGGATTCCGTATGCAGGGACAGTTTATGAGAGACTGTGTTGACGCAGGATTGGACTTCTATCGGTACTCATTCATTGGGTACAATCCTGAGAAGTATGACGAGTGGATGAACAATATTGTTGGAGGGAACTTTAATACTATTATAAGCAACATTCGTGAGATGAAGGAATATGTAGATAAGACCAATAGTGACTGTGTGGTCGCAACCTATCACTTAATTACTGACAACGACAACCTAAATAATGAACTCCAACAGTATAAAAAGT
>Ga0181389_1000366_pt1 | contig 18553 bp, 44 predicted proteins | sample 12SPOviralmetaG_FD_130121 | JGI IMG/M metagenome (GOLD analysis project Ga0181389, IMG submission 130121) | Marine viral communities from the oligotrophic San Pedro Time Series (SPOT) site, San Pedro Channel, CA, USA - 12 SPOT_SRF_2010-06-29 | ecosystem: Environmental > Aquatic > Marine > Strait...
GAGTGGATAATTTTAGTAAGGTCTACATACTTGTAGCCGTACCCATCGGTGTCTTTTAATAGCACTGGGCATTCTTGCTGAAATCCTGCGAGTGCTTTGTAATAGTTTTTCATTTCTTGTTGGTTAAATCATTTAATTTTTTGGACACCAATTCATGCTTAGTATTAAGCGTATTTCTAAGGGTCTTGTGTCCTTCTAAGACCTTCATAGATTTACCTCCGTTCATCTCATCACGAACCTTTAACTCCAGTCGCTCAAGATTATACTGATATTTTTTTAGTGATATGGTATACACGCCTACGAGCCATCCTTCCTTGAAATAGTCGTACTGCTCCTCGGTAAGTTCTCTATAGAAGTTCATTCCTGAAGTCTCTATGCGAGTTGACTGGCTATCCCTAATTATTTTTACTCCCCTATACATATAAGATTCAGAGGGAAAGGAGTTGATGCACTTACTGGAGTCGTGAGACTTAGCTTGTTGAAAGACCATATCTAAGTTTTCTTTAGTCAACAACACTAAGCTTGTTAATTACCTCTTGCAAGTCTGTGTCCTCCTCCAGTTGTTTCTCTATAGCTGAAACGCCATAGGTTATTGGAGACCTCTGAAGTTGAGAACCATTGTTTCTCATGTACTGCATAATCATGGCAATAGTTAAGCCTCTTTTGGTGCATAAGTAAAACAAGGTTTGCCTTGCTAGTACTATCTCTCCGTTCTGAGTCTTTGAGAAGAACTCTTCTCTGCTCAGACCAGTATGCTTTAAGATGTTATCAATAAATTGATTGAATATATGTTCTTTCATTTTTTGAGTGTAACGTTAAGATTCTTTTGAGTTTTGGTTCTTATTTCTTGAATAAGATTAAAGGCTTGAACATAGCCTTGACTTTGGTAGTCATCGTCAAGGAATTTATCAAACGTAGGGTTGTTGGTTAATTGCATTTGATTTAATTAAATTAGATTTAAACAAATTTAAGGAATTATTTACTCTTATCCTAATCTTTACTTGGAAGTAATATAGTTGTGTTTTTTACGTGTTCCCCTAATGGGAAGTTTTGTCCCCTAATGGGAAAGTAAATTTTTTTACCTTTGCTTTATGGCAGATACTTTCTTAAAAAATAACCTATCAATCGTTATCTCTTTTTTAGTTGCAGTCTTTACTGCTGGAGGTGTATACTCTGAGTTTATGAGCATAAAGAATGAGCTTACTATGGTACACGAAAGACTAGACAAAAAGATTATTGTTATTAATGCTTTAGAGAATCGAATCTTTGATATTGAAAAGCAAATTGAATACGAGCGTGGCTTCATAGAGGCCACAAAAAAAAGGGAACCTCATCCCTGAGAATTCCCTTTTTCAATCAAACAAACAAAACTATCTTTTACTCCAGTAAGCGTTATTCCATTTCATCTCCATTACTTGTAAATGTTTTTTAGTTTTCTCTAACTCTTTCCTCAATGCATTGTTGGAATGCCACAGGAAGTCTGGATCATTTCTATCTACTATTGGTTCTGTATTTTCTAAGTTCATCTCTGATTTGTTCATTCTTTTTATAAAGATAGATAATTTGTCTTGGTTTTGAAAGCGTAATCTTATACTTTGATTTCGCAGAAACATATTTGTTTCTCTTTACCATCTCCTCTATCTGTTCTCTAATCTTTCTTTCATTGCTCATCAGATTAGACCAAAGCGTTTTTTGTCTACTCCTTTTTCTTTTCTTCTTTACTAGCTTTAGCTTTAGGAATCTTAGTATTTTTTTCATAATGTCTGATTTAAAATTAGTTCATACAAGTAATGCTCCTCCTCCAAATGTTGGACGGATAAAGCATCATTAGTGCCGTCCTCCCTCAAGGAGACATGACGCACTCCTTCAGAGTCAAGGGTAGCCTCCACGAATATATCAATAAAGGCTCCTGCTCGTCTTCTGTACTTGGCTCTGATAATGAACGCAACATGCGTTTCATTGTAGCCTCTTCGAGTTCCAAAGTTCTTAATTATCTTCATCTGTTGTCTTGAGCGTGTTCACATATATCTTCTTCCAATTGGTCATGGAGAAAGTCATAATAAAATTCTAAAGGAATTGTTTCTGAATCAATGTATGCCTCAGTAACCTCTAGTTCAGCATCAGGAGGATTATCATAGTCTCCTCTATCCCAATAGTAAGTGTAGTCTACAGAGAGGGTGTACTCTTTTTCCACCCTCTGATATGTTCCTCTTAGCTTGTTCATAATGTTTCTAATTGTAGCCTAATATACTCTCCGTTTCCATCAGTTTCTACATCAGCTATTGAACAGTCTGTTAAGTGTTTAATTTGAGATACGTTAGTAAGAGTTTTTATATTCAAACAACATATATCGTTTCCGTTATAATCTTCTATAAATATTCTCATTTCTGTTGTAATTTAGTTAATAATGTTTTGATTTGTCTGACATCTAGTTCAAAAGCTTCTTTCCTATCTAGGTCATCATCGCACCAAGGGATGTCCTTGGGATCATTGAAACAATACTCTTTCATCTCGTCTAAAGTAGTTAGGATTTGTTCTCCCACATATCCTAAATCTTGCATTTCTATTATGTTCATTTTAACAACACTTTGATTTGACTAATTACTGCTATCTGTAGGTCTTCAGGATAGCCATCTTTTCTCATCTCATCATAGATGTTATCTACGAATGCGTTTGCGTTTATTATTGCTATAGTTTTTATTTTCATTTATGTTGGTTTAATCTCTGACACTATTGTCATTGTGAGCAAGTAGGAATCGAACCTACCAATGCACCATGTTGCTCTGTACTTTTTTTGGTACGTTATGTACTTTTTTTGGTACGTTTTATAAATTCTGCTATTAGTTTATTGTTTGTCATGATTCTTTTTCAAATTCACAATGCTCTAAACATTTAGGGCATATGCCTAAATTATCAGAACATACAGGTCGCCCCAATGAATAAGCACCACAACAATTTGATACTATCTCTTGTCTTGTCATCTTTTTTGTTTTGTTGGTTTAAATTAATATTCTATTTGTTCGCACTCTAGTATTTTCCACTCATGGAAATCATCTTTGTATGCCTCTTTAAGTTCTTCTTCACTTTCCATGTAGAAGAAAATATCATCATCATCATCTTCAATATCTCCAATTTTGATAAACATATAATCTCTGATTTCTTTATTATCATGCCATTGAATTGTAGCACTATATACTTTTGCTTTCATGTCTGTTGTTCTAAGTTAATAATCAGTTCTTGAAGATATTCATCTTCAATATACTTCTTGAATTGAGCCACTTTAGTTTTTACGTGCCTAGCTAAATAGCTGAACGTAGACTTGTTGTATCCTCTCTCTGAGTTAGGAGGAATAATTAATTCGCCATTGTCATCGAAATGGAAAATCGGAGAGCTGAAAGTCTTCTCGTTATTGACCTTATGCTCAATGTAAATGGACACCATTTGATTATCTGTATCAAATGATAAACTGAATTTTGAATGTAACATATTGTTTGTTGTTTAATTAATGATTCTGTTTCGTCCTCTTGGACTCATCAGGATAGGCACACACCTATCGACAGAGGGAGGATTGCTCCTCCCATAAGACTAAATATCTACTTGCCATTCATCAATGTCTTTATACTTTTCTAAGACACTATAAATATCATCAACACATTCTCCATCAGTCCTTTCTTCGCCATCTCTACTAATTACTTTTACAATGTCATTAAAGAGGTTGACAAATTCATCTCTGATATCACTTGAATATTGACGTTCTTTCATCAGTTCAGATTTCATTTTATTATTACTCATACCAGTTGTTTTAAGTTAATTAAAAAGTCTTCCATCGTAGTGAATCGCTTTGCGTTCACTTGAGTCTTATCTGACCATCCACCAGTAGGTAAATTAATGCCATACCAGTTGCGAATGTTTGTCATAGCTTTAGAGAAGTCAGTTGATACACCAAAGTATGTCTTTGGTCTTTTAGTCTTATCAAGATAGACACCTTGTCTAGTGTACTTGTGGACTGTCCATCCTATGGCCATCTTGCTCCTCCTAGAGGAGCAGACTGCCACGTATGGGTAATTTAGTTTTACGTTTTCTCGTACCATATTTATTGTGCTTTGTGATTATCTTTTATAAATCTATGGATTGGTGTTCCATCATAAGCAAACAGATAATCATTAATTTCGCAATGCTCTGTAACTTCATCCTCATAACCATTAAACCAATCATCAGATAAATAATCTAAATACATTGTTCCATCGTTATTTTCTGTTTCAATAGGGCATTCATCTAGCCATGTTAAAGCATTGCATAGTGAATCTCCTTTTAATTCGTTAATACGATATGTTTCAATTTTATATAATTCCATATTTATTGTTGTTTGTTGTTTGACATTATTGTCGTTGACTGGGGAGGAGTCGAACCTCCCCTAGAACCATTCAGTCAGGTAATGCTATCCCAGTATTAAGGTTGAGCATTTCGTTGCTTGTTGCATCGCATAGAAGCATTCCTTTGCCTCATCTTTGAACTTCTTAACCCATCCGTTGATATAGGCTTGGCTATTATCATCAGAGTCTTTTGGATTAAGGTCGCAAAGTCCAGTCAGATACATGGAGCTAATCTCAGCAATTAACTCCTCCTGAGCATAAGACTCTGAGCCAAAGTAATTCACATTGGCAATCCCTTTGCGATTCAGCCTCGACTCATGTCCAGTTGAATGTGCTAACTCATGGAACAAAGTCTTATAGTAAGAATCAGAGTCTACAAATGAGTCCTCAATAGGCATCACTACTAAGTCTTTACTGGGACTGTAGTAGGCTTCAGTAGATGACTTACTTACATTTAGTTTCAGAGGATTTGACTTAGAGATATAGTTATCAATGATTGAATCGACCATCTCATTACTGGTAAAGGATGCATTGATTGATGGCTCAAAAACAATAGGCTCAATTCCAGTTGTTTGGTCAACATTAAAGACTCTATAGTATCTGATAGTAAACGTCTTTCTGTACCTATCGACTGGTGTACCATTGCTAGTAAACTTCTCTCTGAGGTTGACTGATTTAATCTGTTTGTCAGTTAAGAATTTACCAGTCTTCATGTCTTGATATCCTAACTTCCAAAAGTAAATCTGAGTTGACTTAGAATCCTTTTTGACCTTACCATCCATCTGAGATACTTGCTTGAATGTAAGCCATTGGTTGGAGGTGTAATTGTGTCTTATCATCTCAGCATTCAAAAGAAATATATTAAAGCCTTTGTAATACTTACTTGATAGTCTGTTCAGAGGTTGATTTTCCTCTCCCGATTTCCATGGTCTGAACCATTGTAAACCTTTGTCTTTTAAGCCCTCAATGACTCTGTCATTTACTGCTTGGATAATTTCATCTTGTGTCATAATTTGTGTTTGTTTGTTGATTAATAATTGACCATCTCTTCAGATGCGACTTAAGGTCTGTCGCATGACACATCCATGTGGATGTGTTTCGGTTATCTCCTATCAGGACTGCTCCATCCATATTCTTTACTATAAGTTTCAAGTATGTATTGATATAACTTCTCTCTGTTTCCATTATCAAGCATTGTAATAAATCGAGTGAAGACTCCATAACTAATAGCGGCTTTTCTTACTACATAGTCATTACTCTTTTCTCCATCCCTCTTAAGCATTTCTTGTGTACACATTGAAAACTTGTCATTCAAGTGATTAGCTAAGCATGGGTTATCAGACCAACATTGGTCGATGAAATCATAGTTGTAGTTAAGTCCAAACCAAACGATTGAATCTATGTTTTCGAATGTGTTATTTACTTTGTTTTGTAGTTGTTGTAAGTTTTTCATTTTATTAGAATTGTGTAACGTGCTGATTGTCAGCGTGTTACGATTAATATTTGTATGTTGTTTGTTGTTCATATTGCTAATATATGAATAAACATTGGATAAATAACTACCATCAATAGATTAAGATTAAATAATATCTCGTCCAGTTCCAGGAATGAGGTTCAATCGTCCATGTGAATCTATGCTCATAATGCTCATAATGCTCATTTTGTTTGGCTATTTGTCTATGGTTCTAACTGGAGTGGACGTGGACTAAGACGCACCTCTTCTTGTCTTAACTAATCGTCAAACGTGTAACGTATTGAGGGAAGGTCAGTAGGGGATGAGGGTAGGTAGGGCAGTACCAAAAACAAAAAGCCAAAAAAATCCACCAAAAATAAAAAATCAGATTTGGTTTGGAATCAGAAAATCCATTTCCAATCGAGGCCAGCGCTGCGTATAACCGTATATAATCCCCAACCCCGGTGTATCTAATAATTTTGTATATTTGAACAAATAAAGTATTATGAGACAGATAGATAAAGACAATAAGGCTAGTGACTATGTTGACGGGCTGTATGTAAAGAACGGTAGGTTAATGAATGATCGTCCGAACTCAATGACTGGGATTCAGAGAGCTGCAAATATGAAGAGGATTATTGATGAGGATCGTAAGATCAAAATGATTGCAGATGGGATCGAAAGATCTGAGATGAGAAAGAATATGTTTGGATAATTTGTTGGTTTATTATCTAGATAAGAAAGGCTACTTTAGGGTAGCTTTTTTTATATGTTGATTTTAGAATTTAGTCAAAACCAATATCAACATTTTCAACATTTTGTGTTGATTTTCAATCATGAACTTAGAATTCTTCCTTATCGCGTTTTTAATGATACTCTATATTTTGTATGAGCAATCATAAAATTAACATTAATGCTCATAATCAACACAGATAATGCTCATTTCAATGTTAATTATTTGAGCTAACTATCTGATTACTAATACTAATGTTAATAATGCTCATTTTATTCTCAAAAATTTATAGAAAGTTAAGTAATAATAAATATAATAAAAGAGTAAGTATGGAAAAAAAAATAACATTTTCAACATTAGGTAATTAGGTTTAAGTTTTTATCTTTGGTATAAATCAAATTTAATTTAATCAAATCATGAATGAATCAGGCGGGTATTCACCAAAGGATTTGCACTTCGGCAAAGACGCACAATCAAAACTTATTTCAGGAATAACGAAACTCTCAAATGCAGTCAAGAGCACATTGGGGCCAATGGGTAATACGGTACTTATAGAAAGTCCAAACCACACTCACGGGATCACAGTGACAAAGGATGGGGTAACAGTAGCCAAGAGCATACAACTACTAGACCCTGTAGAGAACCTAGCGGTGCAGATGATGAAAGAGGCGGCAGACCGCACAGCCAGTGAGGCTGGAGATGGGACTACCACGGCCATTGTACTTACAGAGGCTATAGTCAAAGCGGGGCTAGAGAAAATAAAACCCCAAGATAACAAGACCCAGATACTAAGAGATCTTGTGTCTATCAGCAAAGGAGTTATTGAGAGGCTGAAGGAAAGGTCCATACCTCTGACGGGTAAAATGCTCCATGACGTGGCGACCATATCAGCAAACAATGACCCTGAGATAGGTGAGATTATAGCGAAGACTTATAAAAAAGTAGGAGAGAACGGGATCGTAACCGTTGAGAAAAGCCAAACCTCTGACACTACCTTTGAGACGACCCATGGAATTAAGATAGACCGTGGGTACTCATCACATCTGTTTGTTAACAACCACAAAAAAGACGAGTGTATCCTGGAGGACGTGCATGTCTTGGTCTCTGATGCTGAGATAAATAATATACTCTCCATTGAGAACGTGCTCAAACCAATAATCGCGGACAATAAAAAATTATTAATAGTAGCGCCTTGTTCTCAGAATGTCATAAACACCCTAGCGGCGAATGTGATGAAGAACAACTTGAAGCTTTGTACCATAACTCCGCCGAACTTTGGTTATAAGCAACACGAACTGATGAACGACATAGCTCTCTCAGTTGGCGCTACTTATTTTTCACAGAGCACCGGCGATGATCTGTCGATCATAAACTTCTCAGACCTAGGACGCGCAAAGAAAATAATCGTAGGCTCAGACAAGACCATCGTTATGAAAGACGACACCCATGTGGACGACCAGATGATCGACCAGCGGGTGACAGAGCTATGGGATGCGCACAAGGGTGCGACCAAAAAAATTGATAAGGAATTTATAACATCACGAATCGCCTCACTAACAGGGGGGGTAGGTGTTATAAAAGTCGGGGGTGCTACTGACCTAGAGCAGAAGGAGCTGATGGACCGTGTGGATGACGCGGTGTGTGCCGTACGCTCCGCACTATCAGAGGGGATCCTACCAGGAGGAGGGCTTGCCTTATGGGAGGCCGGCGAGGATATTACAAATTCAAAATCGATCGCTCACGCGATTTTAGGCGAGGCTCTTGAGTCTCCATTAAACCAGATATTAACTAACGCGGGGCTGGACTGGTCCCCAAATTTAGTTGATGTAGGCCACGGCCTTGACGTAAAAACCGGTGAGACTGGGGATATGATTAAGATGGGAATCATAGATCCGAACAAAGTGACAAAGACCGCCCTGCAAAATGCTGTCTCAGTGGCAGTAACTATATTATCAACCAACGCCATAGTTACTATGGCCCGAACATATGAATCAAAATGAAAAAATTTATAATACTACTTAGCTTAATATCATTATCCTTCACTACAATTCAAGATGAATACTGTGAAGGTTGGGAACTAGGATACTGCCAGGGATGGGAGGATGTAAAGGGTGAGTTTTCAATCTGTCCGATTGTGCCTATGTGCCCTATTGCTGAAATCTTTCAGAACGAATACCTAGACGGGTATAACCGTGGATTTAAAAAAGGACGTGTAGACGCAAACAACGAATGAATTGTTGGAATTGTCAAACAAAATTAATATGGGGTGGAGATCATGATGGAGAAGATTATGGCAACGAAGAATACGGTATAGTAACCAATTTAAGTTGCCCCGCATGCGAAGCTTTTGTATTAGTATATCATAACAAATTAAATGAAGCCGATAGGTAAAAATATAATTATAAAAACAATCGAGGAGGAGATTAAAACCTCCTCTGGGTTGTTACTTTCCTCTGAGGACGCGAGCCAGCTTCGCTATAAGAAGGGCAGGATTATCGAGATAGGTACCGACGTGGTAGCAATTGAGAAAGACAGCGAGATATACTACGACAAAAGAGCCGGGTATACGATGCTTATCAGCGATACCCCTTATACGATTATTCAAGAGAACGACGTTGTTGTTGTCTTGTAGCCTCGTTGATTCTTACGATAGCGTCAGCATATAGCTTGAAGGTGTAAGGCACGTTTGTTTTTTTAAAGAACGGATTGGTTTGACCGTTTTCAGAAAAAATACCTTTATTGAGCAAACGGTAAACCTCGTTCACTAGGTTTGTTGCTTTATGTGATATACCGTAAATAGCTTTGTTTGAATTTTTCTTTTTCTTAAAATTTACAATCCACCCTTGTACTATCATAACCCTAAACCTTGAGTGTTTCCAGTTAAAAAGTTTTGAGTATTCTCTAAAAGTTGCTGCGGTAAAATATTCTTCGCTGTGTAAAAAAAGTAAAAAGTCTAATTGTTCAGTGCCGATACCATATTTTTCTTTTACTATTTTTCTGACTATCCTCCAGTATTTCATGTAGTCATTTTTTCTATTCAATTTCATTAGATTTAATTTTATAACTTTGTATAAAGATAACAAGTTATGACCAATGAAAGAAAAGAGCTAAGGCATTATCTAGGAGCATCAGGAATATTTGTGCTTATAGTTTCCTTACTTTTGTTTTTAAGCTTTGTTGAGATACCTCCAGTAAACAAAGATTTATTTGTTGCTATCGTAGGTACTCTCGTGTCATCACTTGGTATGGTTGTGTATACCATCATTGGTCAGCAGCCTGATGAGGTGAATAAGCTTCAGAAGAAAAACGAATCTCTTACATCGATAAACGATCAGATGGAGACACGTAACGATCAACTTGAGCAAATGATAATTGATATGCAGAAAGAGATGATTGAAAAATTAACCGATCTTAAAAAAAATAAAAAATAATATTATGGCTAAAACTAAAAAAGCAGAAGAGAAAAAAACTGCACCAAAAAAAGAAAAGAAAGTGGCTCCTCCAAAAACTAGAAGAATTTGGAACGGAGAAAGTTATGACATTGTTAACATTTAATTATGCCTGATCCTAAAAAATTGTATGACCCAAGTACTTTTGTATTTAGAAATACAACCGTAGATAAGTTTTTAAAATCTGAAAAAAGAAAAAAGGTTGCTAAAGATGTAATGCGAAAGTATGGAGTAAAACAGCCTTTGGTAAAAGATGTTGAAAGATACAATCCTAAAACTGGAAAAAGTAAAATGATTTATAAACCTGGTAAAAGATAATATTATGCCTGGAAAAGGAAAAACAAAAAAAGCATTAGATTCTATTCCAATGAGAAATAAATCTATTATGAAAATAATTAGTAAGCCAAATACTACGGATTCTTTAGCTGTGTATATGACAAATAAAGATTCAAGGTCTAGTTATGCTCCTATATCTAAAGCAGCACAAAAAAAATATGGACCTATTGATGTTAAAAATTTTAATCCATCAAAAATGGGAAACTATAATGTTGCAGAAGCAAGAAAAAAATATAAATTAAAATAATCATGCCAACAGTAAAATACATGTGCCAAGATAGTGGCCGAATGAAAAAGAAAACTTTCCCATACAATGCAGTCGGGAAAGCACAAGCAAGTGAATTTGCTAACACCATGAAAGGTTCCATGAAAAATAACCCTGGTTATGGTATGGAGAAAAAAATGAAGTCAAGTTACTAATGGCTGGACGGACACAAAAAAAAGGAAACAAGATTTGCCCTGCAGGCATCGCTTGGGCTAAGCGTACTTTTGACAAGTACCCATCGGCTTATGCTAATATGGCTGCAAGCAAGTATTGTAAAGATCCTAACTACGCTAAAAAAAGTAAGAAATGAAAAATCAACCTATGTGCCAGTGTGGTAATACATCTAATGCAGATGGACACTGCGACGGCTCACACTTAAATAAATAGAGATGAGTAAGATGAATAAAAAATCCCGCAAGTCTAAGCGGCCTGCATTTGGTATGCTGAGTGTAAAAGCAGGCATCGATAATAATCCCAACCCTACTCAAGCAGATAGAATTGCTGGAGCTCAAATAAAAAGTTAATATATGATTTTTCCTAAGCTATTTAAAAAAGGTCATGCTCGTAGATCTAGAGGCGGAAATACTACTTATGTAACTGGAAAAGATGGTAATTATAAGTTTCATAAAAAACCTCAGTATAAAGGTCAAAAAAAATCTAGTCATTTAATGAAAGATGACGGTGTTGATGAATCTTGGGCCTCTATATATAGAAATAAAAAAGGAAAATGGTCTAATCAAAGCTATAAACAAGCTAAAGAAAGAAATGAAGTTTATAAGTTTCGTGGTAAAAACGCAAATAAAAGAATGAAGGATTTTGCTTATGGAGGCTGGAAAAAAAAATAATGGGAGAGCTCAAAAAATGGCGTGAAGAGAAGTGGGTTCGTATAGGAACCGACGGAAAGATTAAGGGAGCTTGCGGTACAAGCAAGAACAAAAAAAATCCTGACCGCTGTTTGCCTCTAGCCAAAGCTCGTCGCCTTAGCAAAAAAGCTTTAGCTGCGACAGCAAAAAAGAAAAAAGCTTCAGGAGGCAAAAAACAATTTATTAGAAATACACGAGCAGTAAGAAACGCATAATGGCAAAAAAATTTAAAGTACACAAAATGTATAGCAAAACGGGAATGGTAAAAACTGCTAGAACTATGGCAGACCATAACCGATTAAAAAAACAAGGCTACACGCATAAAAAAAACTAAATGGCATCTCCCAGAAAAGGAAAAGCAAGAGTAAAAGTTACTTCAACTGGCAAAAAAGTTAGCTATGGGCAAGCGGGTAAAGCTAGAGGCGGAGGCCCTAGAGTTAGACCTGGGACATCTAAAGGCGACAGCTACTGCGCTAGAAGTCTAGGAATAAAAAAACGCTTGAGTAAGAAAAAACAAAACGACCCCAACACTCCAAATAACCTTTCACGAAAGCGCTGGAAATGCGTCGGAGCAAAGTCTAGAAAATAAGCAAAGAAAATATTACTATCTTTGTATTTATAATTAAAAATTTTTCAATTATGAAACAAGGATATAACGCTCGTCTAGACGATTCTCTAGGAGCAAAAAATGGCAAAAAGTCACAAAGCTATAAAGCTCGTAGAGACGAAAGCAAAGCTATGTCTAAAAAAATATATGGACACGCTTACGGTGGAGATCACTCAATGGCTTATGAGTCTCATGGAGAAAAAGGTAGTGTAAAAGGACACATCGGATCTTTAATTAAAAAGTAATGGCAGTCAGAGGCAGAACTAAAAAAGGCGCTTTTCCAGAGATTAAGGAAAAGAACCAAGGCAAGTTTACTCGTTGGGTAAAGAATAATATGCCTGGTAAAAGTACTTGCAGTGCTGCATCTTCTGTTATGAGAAGTAAAGGTAAATATTCTAAGAGTGTGGTAGCTATGGCTAACTATGCTAATAATTTTGGATGTAAAAAATAATAAATGAAATCAAGAGGGTTCGGAGATACAGTCGCGAAGTTCACAAAAGCCACGGGAATAAAATATGTAGTCGACAAGGTTACAGATGGAGACTGTGGATGCGATGATCGGCGCGACACCCTAAATAGAGTATTTCCATATAAAAGATAATAACTATGGCATATCAAAAATTACAAGCAGGCAAAGCATGGTCCGTATATCCAAGCGACAACACAGATATTCCTGATGTAGGAGTTGGCGGAGCAACTGGAACCACTACGACCGGAAGCGCAACACAGCTAATCGACGCTAGTCGAACTGGATCAGATCCAGACAACATGGTGACTCTTGGTTTTATAAAAGCAGGCATAAAAGCAGGCATGATTGCTGTTAACACAACTGACGGAACACAGACAACAATTAGTCGCGTAGTTGATGAGACCACACTAATAGTTGATCAAAATATTTTTGCCAGCACAGCTAAAGCTTACGCTATTTATGGTGGCACACAAAACGGTGCAGTTCTTTACATAGGTACGGCTGGGAATCTTCGAGTGACTACGGTTGCTGGAGATGACGTTACTTTTGTGGGAATTAATACAGGAGCATTTTTCCCTGTTCAAGTTATAAAGGTTTGGGCTACAGGAGGAACAACTGCATCTAATATAATAGCGCTTTGGTAATTGGGATAGTAATAATAATATAATATGCCTAATTTAATTGCCATAGCAAATTTTATCGGAACTAATTTATATGGCGTAAACCCGCCTTATGGTGGCTCTGATATAGTAACCGAACTAAATACCCCTGGTGTTGGTCAAGGTCCGCTGCAAATGGTAAGTGAAGCTGGAACTGGATTACCGAACTCAGATTTAATAACAGAAAAAATAATATAAAATGGCAGTTAAATTTTCAGAATTCAGTGCAAAGCAATTAGTCTCAGACGTCACTGAGGTCGTAGGTTATTTGCAGACTGGTGAGTTAAACGTAAGGATCCCTCCTGCAAACCTTGACACTACTTATGCGGTATCAACGGGTAATGCAGGTGCGTCACCGACTATAAGTCTTCAGGGAACAAAGCCTAATCAACCAGCTATTACTCCATCTACTGTTAGTCTAACGGGATCTGGAGCAACGCTCCTTGCGGGGAATGGTAGCACAACTATTGACTTTGCTAGTACGGCTTATGCATTATCAGCAACCGACAATGCTGACCCAGCGCAAAACACACCAGTTGTTCTTACGGGAACGGGCGGAGGAGATGCAGGAACAGATACTGTAAATTTAATTGGAGCCAGTGGAGTAGGTGTTACCTCTTCGAGCGGCACAATAACAATTACAGGTTCTGGATCGGGATCAAATACTACGTATACAGTTGACGTACCAACGGCAACTACAAACATAAACCTTGCGGGAAGTGATGGATCTAATGATGCTATTACTTTAGTAGGAGGAACAGATATACAACTTGTTCGTGATAGTGCAAGTCAAATAACAATAAACTCTCAAGCTGTCGGAGGTGTAACTTCAGTCGACGAAACTACTCCAGGAACATCATCGGGAACGCCAATAGTTGTAAATCCAACGACAGGAACTGTTCTTGTTCAGTCAATGGCTTTTGCGGGAGCTGCAAACGTAGGACATGTACCTACTTCAGCTGCGGTAGCTCAGACAACACATTTTTTAAGAGCTGATGGAACATGGCAAATTGCAGGTGGATTACCTACAAAAACGGTAGATCAGGTTACAATATCAAACGCAACTACTGGAACGGTAGCGTTAAGCGTTTCACCTACTAGCGAAGCTTATACAGACATGTATGTTTCAGGCGTATATCAAAACAAATCAGTGTATAGTTTATCAGGTTCAACAATAACCCTAGATAGTAGCGCATACTTCCCTAATGGTTCAATTGTAGAAGTAGTATCAACAACATAATAAAAAAGCTCAATGGCAACAACCAAAGTAACTACAGATGTAATTGACATGAGTGGTAACGCTGGAGGGCTTACCTGGGTAAAGGGCACTACTGCTCAACAACCCTCAGGAGTCATCGGTGAAATCCGAGAAGACACTGACACTAAACGCACTGAAGTATATACCGACCAATCAGGAACAGCCGAGTGGAGGAATCTAAAGGAAGAGGCTGTAATTATTAATTTTGATTCTTTTTATTTAGTTGTAGCAGGCGGCGGTGGCGGCGGTAATGATTTTGGCGGCGGCGGAGGAGCTGGTGGTTATAAAACTAACCTTAACGGTACTGCTTTATCTTTAACCACAAGTGTTGCTTATAATATTGAAATTGGAATTGGAGGAACTTCTAGTAGTGGCCCTGGGGGAGATGGCGGTAATTCTATATTTAATACTATAACTTCAACTGGTGGCGGCGGCGGCGGCGGTAGTGGTGGCAAAACTGGTAGAAATGGTGGTTCTGGAGGTGGTGGTAGTTACACTAATTACGCTGGGGGTACAGCTTCACCATCTGGGGAAGGAAATAATGGCGGCTCTGGTTCACCAGACGTTAGCTCTAATGCCGCTGCTGGCGGTGGAGGTGGTGGAGCTGGCGGTGCAGGAGGGTCATCCACAACTAAAAACACTGGTGGAAATGGTGGAGCAGGATTATTAAATAATATAGACGGGCTCAATAATTATTATGCTGGCGGCGGCGGCGGCGGAATAGGTGCAAATTCAACTGGAAGCCCTGGTTCTGGAAGTAATGGTGGAGGAAATGGTAGTACTGGTAATGGTGCAGGCGGAAACGCTACGATTAATACTGGAAGCGGCGGCGGCGGCGGCGGACAAGGCCCAGGTGTTGGAGCAGGTGGCGGCTCTGGAGGCTCTGGAGTAGTTACACTGAGATGCACACAAGCATCTGCTTCATTTACCGCTGGTGTGGTAGTAAATGGAACGACAACATCAGCTGGACAAAGTGTAAATGGAGATACCACTAATATGCCATCAGGTGAATATTTTTATAAAATAACTACAGCTGCATCAGGCGCAACAATAACATTTAGCTAATATGGCACACTACGCAAAAATATCAAATCAGGAGTTCACAGTAAGTGAGAGCGCTAGGCTTAGGGAAGCGCAGTCTGAAAAGAGTGTTATTGAAAATAATAACATAGCAAGTGAAGAATATGCAACACTCAAAACAGCATATGAAAACTCATTTACCTCAGCGACTTTGCAAACTCTTGAAGGTGAGCTAGCTGCATTGCAGTCACAGTATACTCCTGAAATGACTGAGGAGGAGAGAGAAGCACTTAATGCTTCAATAACAGCCAAGCAAGCAGAGATAGATGCGGAGAAAGCAGCTCTTATTCCTGGACAAGAAACAGCGCTAGCCAGTCTTAATGCTAAAGAAGCTGAAGGGACAGAAGCTCTAACTGCTGAGATTGAAACACTTAACACTGCAATAGCCAATGCGCTCTGTAGAGTGACGGCAATGTATACAGGAGCAGATGAGATTGTGATGGTAGCAGGAGACTCCTCAGCAATACAAGAAGAAATTAAAGCTCTTGAAGAAAGCAAAAAAGATATTGACTATACTCAAGACCAAGAGGTATGGATGGCAGAAGTAGAAGCTATACAAGTTCAAATTAGAGCAAAGCAAGAAGAGATGAACGCAGTGCCTAAGGTTGAAAAAGACAATACTGTATACTGGGAAGGATACTATGGCGGATGCAAGAGAACATCATACAATACACGAGGTGGTGTGCACACTTTAGGCGGCACACCTTTTAGAAAAAATTATGCAGGGGTAGGATATATCTACGACCCTGTAAGAGATGCTTTTTATAGTCAGCAACCCTATGCAAGCTGGACACTAGATGAGTCGACTTGCTACTGGCAACCACCAACACCTAGACCTGAAGGGATGGATTGGTATTGGAATGAAGCTACTTTAGAATGGGTCGAACATCCTTATAAACGATATAAGAGTTGGGTGTGGGGCAATAAACTAACGTCATGGAACGGTTATTACGAAGGCGATGAACCGATTGATGACTGGTTTGCTCCTATCGAGTGCCCCGATGTTTCAGAGCTTTCATATTCAAAACGGCTTTCTTCGTATATTTGGAATGAAGACGCATTAAATTGGGTAGAATTATAAGATATGGCAACAACTAAGGTAATAACAGAATTAACGGATTTAAATCAAGCCAATTCAGAAAATGGACTTAGAATGCCTACGGGTACAGCTTTTTCAGGAACACCAGCAGAGGCTATGATGCGTAACGATACAACTCAAGCTTCAGAAGGCTCATCTTCTACCATGCAACATTACAATGGAACAGATTGGAAAAACTTTGTTAATACGCCAGACACTACACCATTTGATACAGATGTGTTAATTGTGGCAGGAGGAGGCGGAACAACCACACTTTGCGGCTCAGGAGGCGGTGGAGGCGGAGGAATTTTGTCTGGAACATTAAGTATAACACCAGGCACTGGTTATAGTATTCAAGTAGGAGCAGGAGGCACTGGTTCTACAGGACCTGGCTATACCACGGGCTACACTAATGGTGCTAACTCATTCCTAGATGCATCGAGCGCAGGGGGAAATACTCTCACCGCCAACGGCGGAGGGTATAGCGCTGGAGCAGGAGGTTCTTTTGATGGAGGAGTTTGGCCGACATCTGGTAACGCTGGCGGTTCTGGCGGCGGCGGCGGCGGTTATCAGGGTAATGGTTCAAGCACTACAGGAGGAGCATCTACCCAATCAAATATATCTCCATTAACAGGATATGGACAAGCTGGAGGTAATATGCAAACAACTTCTCCCCCTGATTATGTTGGCGCAGGCGGCGGCGGCGCAGGAGGAGCTGGTCAAGACGTAAACAATTCTAATAATGCCGGCGGGAATGGTGGAGTTGGTCATATTTCTACAATTATAACTACCACTATGGCATCAGCAAATTCTATAGGTGAAGTTTCTGGTTCAGATGTTTATTACTCAGGCGGCGGCGGTGGAAAAGGTACTTCTGCAGGAACAGGAGGACTAGGTGGCGGCGCTAACTCATCTTCTAATGGAACAGCAGCAACTGGAGGCGGCGGCGGTGGAGCTACATGCGGTAATTCAGCAGGAGGGCATACAGGAGGCTCAGGCGTGCTTATAATAAAATATCCTGATACAAAAACTTGTACATTGAGTAGTGCTTCGGGTTTAACCGAAATAGTAGACACTACATCTATCTCAAACTTCAATGTGAGTATGTTTAAAGTTACATCAGAGGGAACAAATGGGACAGGAACAATAACATTTAGTTAAAAATTATGGCAATAACAAAAATAGGAACACCGGATTTATTTGACTTTAGCGCAACAAACACAGCGCTTCAATTGCCTACTGGTACAACAGCACAAAGACCTACAAGCCCTAGTGCGGGAGAGTGGCGTTTTAATACAACATTAAAATACGTTGAGTATTGGGACGGTGGTGCATGGAGACAGATAGACACTGAAGCTGGTCCAAATCCTGATGACTTTCCTTCTCAGAACTTCAACGTCAACACATACATCGGTAACGGAGCTACACAAGCAATAGACGCTAAGTTTAATGAGGCTGCGAATTTTAATGGGAGTAGTAGTAAAATAGATTTACCTAATTTGGGTATTAGTGGTGCTGGAGTCAGAACTATTTCTGCTTGGATTAATGTAAATAGCTTAAGTGCTGCTCAAACCATTTTTCAGTTTGGAGCTTCGGCAGCAGGAGAAAGATTTGGTTTTGCTATTAATACAGCAGGAAAATTATATGTGGAATACTATGGAAGAGATGCAATAACTTCATCAGCACAGATAACTACTGGGAGTTGGTTTAATGTAGCGGTAACATATAATGGAGGTGCAATAGAAACAGCAACAAATACTCAAATTTACGTTAATGGTTCAGCAGTCGCTATGTCAACTACAGGAATTCAAACAGGTGCTGCTAATACAGCAGATAGTAATTATGGGATAGGATATAGAAGACCATCAACAAGTCAATATTTTAACGGCAAAATAGACCAAGTAAGAATATTTAATACTGCTCTGCCTGC
>Ga0181389_1000368_pt1 | contig 18529 bp, 27 predicted proteins | sample 12SPOviralmetaG_FD_130121 | JGI IMG/M metagenome (GOLD analysis project Ga0181389, IMG submission 130121) | Marine viral communities from the oligotrophic San Pedro Time Series (SPOT) site, San Pedro Channel, CA, USA - 12 SPOT_SRF_2010-06-29 | ecosystem: Environmental > Aquatic > Marine > Strait...
ATTACTGTTCGGGTCCGAGTAAACGGCAGATCCATAAACTTCGTTTATCTCATCGTCGGCTAGTACGAAATTAAGAGTCGTCGTAATCGAGTTGCCCATTTGGACGACCGAGGTATTGCCTACCCCCTCGCCTTGGACCGTGAAGGTGGTGTCCGTGCCAGCGTTGGCGAAAGTGATCGCATTCGTGTTAAAATTGACCGAGGCCAAAACATGAGTCCCATTGACTGACGAATGAATGTCGGCCACCGTCACATTATCGCCAGGTATAAAGCTGAGACTTGGTTTGGCGTTCAGAACGATGGTAACGACTCCCGATTGACGTTGTGCAGATAGGGCCACCCAAGGCAAGCGGATCGCATCGTTGCCTGAAGTAATCGATCCAAATAAAGTCGAAAGTCCCTTCCTCGTTTGCCAAGTCCCGTCCTCATTCATCCTTCCGTTCTTGGACAAGGCAACCTCGCCTGGCTGAAGTTGATTCGGGCGCAAGCGGGCATTCATTCGGGTGAAGAAAGTATCGCCCTCGGTAACGAATTGATCGTCGAGCTTGCCGAATGTCCGATACTTCGTCATTTCTTCCGATTGCGGATCTCCTGCCAAATCTTTACCGACATGAAAATGATGGTCAGGCTACCGGCCACCACTCCGATCACTTCGTGAAGCGAACCCGAGAAAGTGGCGAGAGTCCCGCCGATTCCAAACAATGAGTCTCGATCAATCATTTAAAAGAGCCAATCGAGGACTAATATTGCGATGAGTATTATGCAAAACCAAGTGACCATTTTGCCTTGCTTCGTCATTCCATAGTAAAGAGAGAGTAACGTCTTAAAGTTTTTCATTCGTTGGAAAAGGAGGACGGGTGAGATGTTTTTTCGAACAAGTTTCTGCTGTCTTGCGGGCTACGAAAATTGGCACACACAAATACGCTCCCAAGACGCAAGCCGCTACGATCAAAATTTTTTTTATGTAGCTCGTAAATTCCTCGAATCCGCTTTGATGCTTTTCCATGCCCTGCGCGACCAAGGCCGAAACATCGCCGTGAGATAAGGCACTCACGGTTTGCTTGAGATCCTCGTTCTCCGTCATCATTTGGGCTGTTTTTCCCGCACCATACCCGAGACCCGCGCCAGCCGCGCCCCCCATCGGCCCAGCGATTGCACCGCTTGCCCCGCCTGCCACTGAGCCTATGGCAGGATACCAGGACGAGGCTTTGCATCCCGACAGGATCACAATGACAAGGAGCAAAATGGCATCGACTGCAAGAATGGCGTGGCATCGCTTCATCCACCTGGTGGGTTTGGGTCGGTCCATTCGTCCGTTGCGAGAATAGTAAGAATTTCCGAATGATCGTATTGAGTTTTGCCTTCGAGGAAGCTTGGGGTCGATCCTTCGAATTTCACGAAAGTCTTGGTTCGGGCGGGGTCGATATTGTACCTAAGAGTTTGGGCCGAGGTTTCCATGACTTCGCTGAAGTCGATTGAGGAGACGTCCGAAGCGTCGATGATTACGTAATTTTTGCTCATAATATTAAGATGGTACAGTGGATGAATAAGTCGCTCCATTCGGATTAGTCGCATTATTACTACCCAATCCTTGATTAACAACGGTTCCGATTGTATCGCCACTTGCGGGTGCGCCGCCCCCTGAGTCCGTGTCACCTGTTCCATCACCCATACGCCACCAATGAACAGGATTTAAATTTAATCCATTGCGTCCTAAATCGTTTGGTACTTTAGCGGGACTGTTGTATATTGCGGTTACGTTGGAGGCGGAAAGGGCCGAACTGAACACCGCTACCTCGTCAATTATACCTTGAAACCTAGCGGCGTAACCCGTCAACGCCCCGATAAAAAAGTTGTTGCCAAGAGGCGAACTCGTTGTCGATGCGGGAGTGCCGCCCAAACTCGTATCGGCTCCGTCAAAATACAATTTGTGCGTCCCACTGCTTCGAACATAAGCTACGTGGTGCCAATCGGTATCGGCAGTTGCCGAAAACGAAGCAAAGGTAGTGTCGTAGCCTACGTAAATTGTGTTGTTACTGAAATGCTCAATGTAGAAGCGTTCTGCTGGAGTAGTGAGCGTCCCCGATCCAATAATCAAACCATCGTCACCTGCTGATGCTTTTTTATACCAAGCTGAGACGGAAAAAGTTGAGGCCGAGCTTAAAGTGCTGACCGTGCCACAATCCAGGTAATCATTCGTACCGTCTAGTGCCGCTGACAAAATATTTGAAAAAACGCCTCCGCCCGCAGGCTGAACGAACCCGCTGAATGTTGGTAAAACCAAACTCATTAGCTCGCGGTGTCTCCTGCTAAAACGAAAACATCGGCGGCCGTAGCGATCAAAGATGCGACTCCATGTTGGCCGGCAATCTTCGTATGCGATTGCCGATTGTTAATCGTAGTCGATGATGCGGTGAAAGTGACTTGGCCCGCTCCCTTTTGGATGACTGAGCAAGTGAAACCCGCACCGAGGCCCGAAGGGACGGTGACCGTCACGGCCGAGCCATTGTTGCAAGTTATAATTTTCCCTGCATCGGCGGCTACCAAAGTATAGGCCGTACCCGTTTGATCGTTTAGGGTCGCATCAAATCCAAGGATCGCATTTCCGTCGAAGTTAAAGTCGGCCAAGTTACCCGCATCGATTGAAACCACGCCCGTCAATGAGTTGACCGAGGTGACGGGGGCTGAAGCGCCTGCCAATAAATTCGCAACCGTGACTTTTTTAGTCGTCCCTTGGGCGGACCCTGATGTGTCCGAAATATCGGTGATTGGAATTATATCGTCATTGGCGGGTGTGCCGCCAAGCGAAGTGAGTGCTGAAATCTTTTTGTTAGCCATTTATTTGTCCTTTAGTCGAAGGCGAGAATGCTCCCGTCCTCGCAATTTAAAAATGGGCTTTGTTCAGCCCGCAATGCCCCGTCGATTGGTGGACCGACTGCCCCGTCGGCATCGGTGTCACCGATGTGTAGTAGTACCCCTAAAACAGGCATTTTATTCTAACCCTTATACAGAATGCAGGCACCTGATGCCAAAGTCACCGAAGTCGCAGGGCAATAGATAACCTGGCCTTGGCCGAAGACCGTTGCATCGGTAATGAGATCCGCCGAATCATCCATCTTGCCCGTGATCGCACCCAAGACCGAGTCCTCGGTGAATTGGATCGCCGTGAAGCCGTCGGTCCCGTTTGTCCTCGCCACCGTGTCGTTGACATAGACGCAACCGTTGGCGCCCATGCTGTTTAATATATTTACTCCGCTAAGTCCCATGATATTTATGTTGTTTGAAGAATTGAAACGCCAAGCGTGTAGCTCGGGTAGGTTTGGATTGTGATTTTGTTCATGCCCTCGAGGCGCTCGACCCGATCTATTTCCAAGGCCAAGGTTTCTTCGGCAATTTGCTCCTCGGCCAGGCTTTTTTCCAACATTCCGTCGGCCTTGTACCAATCAGAGACGCAGGCTAAAACGAGGTATCTTTCGAGGAATCGAGGGAGGGTTGTCGTACCCACTCCGTAGTCACTTGGAGGGACTTGATTGCCCACTACGAAAATTGAAGTTGCCGAAGATTCGGCCGGTAAAACAATGTACCCATTGACTAATCGATAATCGAGTTGAACGGCCGTGCGGTCGGTGTATGGGTTTTTGTTATAGACTCCAAAGATGTCCAAAACAGCAAGCGAGTCGCCTGCATTCCTGTTGTCAACTTGAACCGCTTTGTCTGCACTAAATGGCGTTGTGATGGCGGCAACCGATAACTCGACGACCGTCATCAACTCGGGCCACTTGGCTCTTGTCCAGGCCCCCTTGACTCGATCGTTCAAGCTGTTCTTAAATGCCGTCTCCTCCGAAGCCAAAAGTTGATCCACTCCGATGGCCGAAGTGAATCGAGATTTTAGTTCGTCGTAGGTGACCGTTCTCATCTAGCTTCCGATTACCGTTTCGGGGTTCGATTTGGCGAAGTCTTTGGAATACGTGGGGTCGGACATACAGCCAGGACGTTCCTGTTCGTGTCGCATATAAGTAGCCATATCTACGGAACGAACGGCACGAAAGTTTTTCCCGCCGCCAACCGATTGACCATACTTGCGAGCCTTCAATGCCCTGTCTCGGTAGCCCGCTTTTTCTTGCTCGGCTTGCCGATCTACTCGTTTGGCAAGATAGGCGGCCATCTCTTCGGCCGACGTTCCACCACTTCGCTTTCCACCCTTTACTATTATATTAAGACTCATCTTTTAAAAAAGAAAAGGGGGAGTCGGACCCCTGAACCGACTCCCCCAAAACACAACCAATAAAACGCTAATAACAATAGCGAAAATTAAACGATTGAACCAAGTGCCCGAGGGTTGGAAACCCTGATGGTGGCCATACACTCGGAGAAGGCGCGTTGCCCGGCTCCGTTGTCAGGAAGATCCTGAATGGTCATCCCTTCGAGGAACTTGAGGGACACGGTGTCGTCGGCAGGAAGCAAGTAACCTCTGTCGGTGTTGACGGTACCGAGAGCGGTACTTGTTCCGCTTGCCCCTGCATCGCGACGTCCGTTCCACAGAGATGGAATAATTGAGACTTCCCCATAATCCGAGATATACGTTACGACGCTCAATTTCAAGATGCCGTCCTTGACGTCCTGGTTGAAATTGAAATCGCTGTTTGCAGTTGTCGAGCGGGTATAGTCGGTAATTTTATTTACGACTGAAGGGCCACCGAAAAGTCGGAAACTACCCTTGGACCCTGCGGCGGTGTACACGGCTTGAAGGAGTCCACGAAAAGCAGATTCGGTCAAGGATGCGAGAGATACTCGGGAACCACTTACGGCACGGAAGCCCTGCTTGAGGGACGTGTCGAAGGTCGAGCCTGTTGCAGTTGGGTCGGACCAAATGCCGAGTCCGCACATCGTGGCTCCTCCGCCTGAAGTACCAGCGGCCTGATCGTTATTCGAAGCGATTGCCACTTCAAGACTGTTCTTGAGTTGGATCAAGCTCTTGGCCTTGGATGCGGCGAAGAGTGAACCACCTGGAGCGACGTCAACCATCTCAGCTTGACGAGAAACGGCGAAGATGTCCCGAAGGGTGGCAACTCGGTTGCCGAGTCTAGCCCGACTGTCAATCAAGTTGGCGGCGTTCGACAAAGTGATGTCAACCCCGTCGGCGTTTGTTGCGGCGGAAGAGGCGGCAGGATCGGCGAGAGAATCGACGAGCCATTCGTTAAGAGTCGCTTTGGGAGCGGCGGATTGTGGGATCGTGCTGAAAATTGGGGTCTCCTGTGGAGAAACCGTCTTCATCACCGATTCTAAATTTTCGCGTGCACCCTTGGTGCTCAACACGTTATACGACGTTGCAATAGCCATTTTATATATTCCTTTATTTTAAGTTTTGTAAATTTTAGTCCGCAAGAAATGCGGCAAGATCTGATTCCGAGAGTCGTTTACGCTCCAAGATCTTCGATTTTTCTACAGTCGCTCGAGTGGCCGCCGTTTGAACGGGTGGGCTTGAATCTCCGATTTGGCTTGGCGGCGGGGCTTTGGCCTTTCTTTTCTTGGCCGGTGGCTTGCTCGCTTTCGCATTCTCCGCCTGGATTGCTTCGACTCCTCTTGCAAGGGTGGCCGCCACAAAATCGGCGTTCGGGAGAGATCCAAGGATGTTTGAATATTGGCCTTTGATTTGGTCGAAAATTTCTTTCCGACTTTCAAAGCCTTCGCTTTCCTTGATCCACGGATGAGTTGCTAGAGTGTCTTCGGCCCATTGGGCTTGAGACTGAAGATGTTGAGCTCGCTCGGGGATCTTCTCGGTTAAGTAGTCTTCGGCTTGGGTTAGGATTCCCCGAATGTCATCATCCGAATATTCCTTCCCGTCTACTTCGACATAGTCTTTCCCGATATGTTGGAGACTCCACTTTTTGGCCGCCAGGGCTTCCTTTCTCAAGGACTCCAAACCTTCAAAGGTGTTGACCTCCTCGAGTGCTGGCTTTGCCTGTTCAGTGGTGGATTGCGGATTGGCTTTCAGAGCTTCAATCTCAGCCTTCAAAGATTCGGCATTTTCCTCTGCGGATTTTGCTCGGGCAGTCAGTTTATTAACTTGCTTGAGCAACTTGCCTACGGCTTTGGGTGGCTCGGCTTCGGCCTCTTCAGCTTCTTCCTCTTCCTCCTCCTCAACTACTTCCTCCGATTCCTCTTCCGATTCCTCTTCGGTTGACTGTAAAAGAACGTCCTTCTCGTCGGATTCCGCATCTGCTTCGGGCTGAGTCTCGGACTCGGTCGAAGCTTCGGCTTCCTGTTGGGCTTCCTCACTTTCCTCGACTTTCTCGACGAACGATGCCGTCAATTGCTCAAGGTTGGTGATTGGTCCCTGCGTTTCTGTTTCTGCTTCCGTTGTTGTACCCGAAGCCTCGGTCGTCGTTGTCTCTGCCATATTTTCCTGCGTTTGAAGAGTTCGCACTCTCTTGGATTTCTGCGGGCCTGATGGTCCGCCAATTCCAATTTTCGCAAGAGGTCGGGAAAATTACCCGTGGCCGTAAAAGGGCGACCAATTTTCCCGATACTTTTCGTATTTGCTCGAAGATCGAGGGTTGGCGGCGAACAATCGGATGGTGACCGATGGTTTGCTCGAGGTCGGAATCAAGTACCAAACCCGAACGGGGTCCACCCAGCAGGCAATCACGTCGATTTCCTCCCCGATTGCTCTTTTCTTCTTGGACCCGACGCTTGTCATGATCTTAAACGAATTGTCCTGGTCGCTGGCCGAAGTCCCTTTGACCTGAACCTTTAGAATACCCTTTGGACAATCGACTAGAAAGTCCCAAGGCGCAGGATAGGCCGGTCGATGAGGTACGAATCCACGGCGTAAAGCTTCAGCCTCGAACTCGGATTCGTATAATGCCCCGAGGACAATGCTGTTAAGCTTCATCGTCGAGTTCGAAATCCGCCTCGAACTCAATCTCCTCCTCGTCGAGCCATTCGTTTAAATCATTGACTGCAATTTTGGCCAACTCGACGTCTTCAATGTCAGACTCTTCGACCCAACGGTTCAACAAAGCCCGATGGGCTCGCTTGAACTGTTCATGCGGGGTCGGATTCATCGGGATCTTTCAAAGCTTCCACGATGCGGACCAAGCCACCGATCTCGCCCGCCAACCGAGCAAGCTTGCTTGGGTTGTCAATTAACTCGGGATCTTGGAAATCCGACAGGCAAAATTCCTTTTGCTCCTCAATAAACCGTCGGACAACTTGAAAATCGTCTCGGCCTTTGAGGCTTAGTATTGCTTCGCTTAAAGTCATTTTTTTCTTTTTACAGGGGTTACTCGGCGGCCCATGCCAACCTTGGTTTTCTCGGCCTTCTTTCTCTTCAATTGGCTCTTGCTCATTTCGGATTTCGTCTTCGGGGTCTTGCTCGAGACTCGCTTGGTCGGCCTGCAATATTCATTCGCCTTGCCCTGCCCGCACGGCTTGCCCGTTCGAGTGTCTTTCCACTTCTCGGCTCCCCATCGTTTTAACGAAGAGCCCGCCTTGGTCTTGCGAACCTGGCCCTTGGACTTTCGACATTTGGCAATCTGTTGAGAAGCCCGAGCAGAAGGGAAAACCTTTACTCGAGCTTTTACTTTTTTATAGCAGGCGTCTTTTGGCATTAGCACTTCCAAGCTTTTCGAGACCAATAGTTGGCGCTCAATTTACTCGTCTTTCCTTTGATTCCCCCACTCCGCGCGCAATAGCTTTTCTTCCGAGCGGGGATGCTCTTTTTGATTGATAGGTTGGCATCGCCGAATCGAATCGTTTTCGTCTTCCCGCCCTCGGAGGCCAAGACGACGAACTTCTTCTTTCCGTGGCCAGGCTCACCCGCACGGATTCGACGAGGGCTGTTTACTTTTCTCGGCTTTCCCGCTGGCATTATTTACCTCGCTGTGTACGAGCCGTCTTTTTCGCCTTGTCGGATAGTTGGCCGAAGTGAAAAAGTTTTTTGCTCGATGCGGTATGAGTCTTGCCCGAATGCAAAACGCCATTCTTCATCTTGTGCATCCCTCGGTTCCAAGCCTTCCCGTCCCGAGTGTAATGCTTGGCTCCTTTAATAGCCCTTACCCTTTTTTACTTTGCGTACCACTTTGCGTTTCTTAGGTGCTTTTTTCTTAGGCATTTTCATTCCACATTTTCCTTTGCCGTGCATATTGTTTTTCTCCTTTACGCCGCCATGCTCGAGCCAGGTACGTTGCCAGGGGCTACGCCCAATTGGCCCGTCAGAGCATTGCGTTGCTGTTGCTGTTGAAACTCGAGAGCCTGAACGTATTGGTTAATACGAGCGGCGAATCCTTCGTCCTGTTGGAGCCTTTCCTGAACGTCTTGAGCGGGGATCTCTTCGGTCCCTTGGACGTATTGTTGGAGGACTTGCAAACGGAGTTGAGAATTAGAATTTTGAGGTGCATTGACGACCTGACCCGATGCAATCTTTGCAATGTCGGCCGAAGTCTCCTTGATCTCCTTGTCCGTTGCCTCCTGTTGAGGGGCAATCAATTGATTGGCCAAGTTCGGGTCGATGGCCTCAATTACCTTCCGCAAATAGATGTCGAAGCGGGCTTGGCCCCCTCGATCATATTGCGACATCAACTTGCCCACCGTATCCAATTTCTCGATCACCTTCGACTCGTCCGCATTCATCGAGTTCCAAGATATGTTGAAATCATAGAGCTCGCTTGTCTCGTCCATTATGAGAGTCGCACCCTGCTCATTATTAGTAACCCGAAACCATACGCTTGGACCCGCATATGCCCTGTCCAAGCACCATACGCGCTTCAAGATTTGCTTCCATCCCATCAGCCAGCGATTGACCAAGTTTTGTCTAATGGTATTCGCCTCCACCGCATCAGCGTCCGAAGTGGCCCGACCGGCGATGCGGTTGGCCAATTGCCTCAGTTGCATTTCCACCTCCATCGAGGCGGGGCTGTAACGAGGGATCTCCATGAATCCAACCTCTCCCCGTCGCCTCACGGGAATTTGACTGCCAGGGCCAATCGCCGAAGGCTTTTTTCCCGCCATATATTCGACAGGAGGAACCGTACTCATGCTCGCTCTGTCACGCCGAGCGTCCATCTCGGTCTTTACGGCAATTTGATAATCCTTCAAAAGTTCGGGGTACCCCCTTGAGTCCAGCAGGCGATGATTCAGGCTTTCCCGTGTAATACAAACGAATGGATAACGACCTTCATCATAAGAAACGGGCTTGTGATAGGCCGCGCCCTCCACCTCGTCGGCGAAAACAGTTTGCGTGACGACGGGAACCTCGTCGGTCGGGTCGATCTCCTTTCGATAGGCAACGATGACTCGAACCATTCCATCATAGTGCTCGTCACCATAGCCCGAGGCCGAGCCATAGGTCATCATGTTGGTCGAGTAGCTCTCGTCGGCATAAGTTCCCTTCGAGTTTTCGAGCAATTCGTCAATCCAATCGGCATCCCATCCATCATTGACCTTTTGCTTTAGCGCTTCGGGGCTAAAATAATGGATGCAGTAAATCGCCCGAGCCGATTCCAAGTCGATCACGTTGCTGTCCACTACGATTTCTCTCCCCAACTCGTACGCTTTTACGCACGGCCTGTTTTCGACCACTTTTTCGGTCGGAATTTCGCTCACTCCCTCCTCTCGAAGTTCCCTGATTACCCGATTGATCCGACCCTTCTTTAGCTTCGGGTAGGCTTGTTTAAACATTTCGGCCACGGCATCCTTCATCTCGGGATCTTCGATCGCCATCGCCAATTCGGGCGACTGTTGAGCGATCTCCTCCAAGTTGATTGGGCGAAAAACCCGAGTGGTTTCCCTCTTCCAACTAGTGCCGAAGAAAGTCAGGCCGTTTTGCAAAAGATAATTAGCGCCGATGGCGGCTTCCCGCTGAAGTTCCTCCATCGAGCCCATCCGCCAACGAAGAAACTCGCTTACCAACTTAGCCGAAGCCACGTCACCCGATTCAACGGGGGCCGCAACCAAGTTGGCCTGCGAAAGCGATTGGCCAAGCAGGGCAACATCACCCTCGATCAATGGGTTGATGAGATTTGGACTGAGGTCAGATGCCCCATCCCAAGGAAATGCTTCGGGGCCGAGCTTTTTTCCCGTATCATTCTTGCCCGCCCATTCGTTGAATCGACATTCCCGTCCATCCTCCGCCTTGTCCATCCAAAACGATAGGTTCGCTTTCGCATCGTCAAAATCCCGTTTCAAATCATCAACGTCGGGCGATTTCTCGCTGAACTCCTGAACGCTTAATCCATTTCCTTCTTCTTCCATAATATTACTCCTCCAAATTTATCATCACATTTTTAAATTTACTCAGGGCTTCGCTTTCGATCCGCCTGACCGTTTCAAATCCGATCCCCAAAAAGCCTGCAATCTCCTGAAGCGTGAAACTCCTCGGGTCGCGCTCGTCTTGAATCGCCCCAAGTGCTTCCTCAACGACCATCTCCCGCAGGAGCGAGTCGATGCGGGACTCGAATTGATCCCGAGTCTCATACGAGTCGGTAGAGGTCATCTTCCACCTGTTTGACGAGCAGGACGCTCTTCACGGGACGATTGTCCTCGGGTCGCTTAACGCATCTAGCATAGCCCTCACGTCCCGAGAATCCGATCAACATAAGGCGGGGATTCGGGACGTGCTTTAAAACAAATGCCTCCTCGATTTGATCCTCCGATGGCTCAACCTTGGTCACCTCATCGACGATCACAGCGTCCTCTTTATATATACCGATGCAAGTGCTTCGAGGGATGCCCGTTTGCTTGCTTATCTTTGGCCAACTCATCCCGCCCGTTCGAAGCAAAACAACCTGGTCCCGATCCAATTTAGTCCATTTCTTTCCAACTCCCATATCAATAGCCTCCGCCTCCTGTTACTTGCATATCCGCCTCGCTAAAATATTCGAAATTCCCGACCGCAAACATTCGAACGCAATCGACAAAGTCCTTGGCGGGGTGCTTCAAGTCGCCCACCTCATAAGCCTGGATACTTGCGATTAAATTTTGACACTCGTCCGAGATCATCAGGCTGGGCCGATTGTCAAAGTCCATCGGTTTGGCCCGATCCCATGCCAATAGGTTGTTGATCGCCTGCAAACCCGTCTCGATGTCCAAAGCTTCGGCGGGCTGAACAATAATGTCCTCAACCGCCAGGTCGTCTATGATGTTACTCGAGCCTTCGGCCTTCTGATACGAGGCCGCCCCCAAACGAGGGTCAATTATACGAATCACATCATCATCGCAGATCGATTCCATACGATGGATCTCCTCTGCATAGTCACGAAGGCCGTAGCCATTCGGCTGGGCCGCCTCACCTCCCGATACTTTTTCTTTCGCCAGGTCAATCCATCCGCCCCAAGTGTCGAAATCAGGGAACTCCCTGACCGCCCATGCAACCCCGTGAGGATCGATGGCAAACAGGACCATCGACCAAGGCTTTGCACCCGCAGGGTCGATCGACAAAACCCAATTGGCCTCCGAGAGGTCGGGGAGGTCATCCTTTTTTATGATATTCTTGTCACCGAAAGATGGGAAAACCGTTCGACTTTGCTTAGTCGGGACTCCATAGGCTCGACATAAAATGACGTCCCTCTTCTCACCATCGAGTTGACTCTTCATCGCCGACCATCCGCCAAAGGGGTTGGCCGAGGTGTGAAAGTAAACAACGCTCGAGGCTTTGCGCAAGGGTTGCTGAACAAGCGGGACTTCCTCACCTCCGAGGAGGTCCGCTTTGGCCGACTTGACCGTGCGGGCTCCCGTGAGCATCGATTTGACGACTGAGTTCCAGCCGTCTACTGCGGTGAAACTGATAATTCCCTTGGAATTTCGGGTGACGGTGCGAAATCGAAGTGTTTCGACCCATGACATTGGTACCAATTCGTCAGCCCAAAATCCGATGTTATGTGTATTGTTTACAGGCTCTTGCGGGACACCGATCTCTCCTCCCTCGATGGTCGATATGTCTTGAGCCCAATATCTAAAGATACATTGGCTCCCGTTGTTTAGCGTAAACTTGCTGGCCGTGAATCCGTTTCGAAGGCTGTACATGACGTAGCCAACCTTCCCCCTGCCGAGGGATTTCAGTTCTTTAGGTAAGGCGTTGTAAATCAAGGCCTGCTGAAATTGGATCGAATTGGCCGAGGTTTCCGTTAGGCACCATATGATCGAGTTTGGATTCTCAACGAGGGTTTGCACTACCCGCTTGGCCGCCCAAAAGGACTTTCCTGCACGATTGCCGCCCATCACGAGGATTTCTTGGTGAGTCTTGAGCTCTTCGTCGGCGAGCTTCCAAGTGTCGAGTTCGAAGCCATGGCGGTAAGGATCGTCCCGTTCGGCCTCTATGGCCGCTTCTCGGGTGTTGTAGTACTCGAGGATGCGTTCGGGCTCCATCGCAAGCATCTCCTCCTTCGTGAGGGCGGGAAGAGCGGGATGTGGAGTCCATTCCATGCTTCGAATCTAACAAATTGGCGATTTGATTGTAACCTCGGCTCCAAAAAATACCGAAAAAAAGTTCGGACTTGTTCTTAACGAGGGATTTATGGGATACCTCGCTAATGCCTATGCGTTAACGGGGGATTGACAATTGTCGGAATTTTTTTATGGCTACTAATCGGTCTTGGTGAAAAAGTCCGACGGTCTTCGGACCCCCTCCCCCCCCACCTGGCGGCACAAATCGCATAAAATTATTGCAAAAGGCTCGTTTTATTATGTTTTTCGTGTTTTTATGCTGTATCGGGTTCGGACAATTTTGATTATGTCTAATTGTACTTGCCAAATACCTTATTGATAATTCATTCTCAAACCTCTACACCGATAGCATTCATGCCGACTAAATTGCCAAGGACTAGCCACTTCCCCGATAACTTATCGGCCAACCTCGAAGTCAAAGATACTTGCCCAGCAGTATGGACGGGCCAAAAGCTTTTCGACAAACGACCGGCCGACTATGCCAGGTGCGTTCAAATGCTAACAGCAGGGGCGACGATCAAACAGGTGGCCAAGGCCTGTAAGATCTCAGCCAATACCGTTGCCGTAGTCCGCACTCGGGAAGCCGAAGTCCTCAAGGAATCGAAGAAACATCTCAAGGGATTGATCGGTACGGCCAGCGTAATGGCCGTCGAGCAGATGATCGAGAAGTTGGAGAACGATGAAATCCCTGCGGGTGTTCTCCCAATCGCCACAGGCATTCTGATCGACAAGCATCGCCAATATGAAGGCGAGCCTACTCAAGTCATCGAAGTAAAGAAATCTCTTAGCCTGGATGAGATTCGAGCCGAGCTCGCCACCCTGAAGGATGAGAAAGTGGTTGAGGCGGAGGTTTCGGATGTAGAATCGTAACTTTTTCTTGTCCCCTAGCCTACTGATTTACAGTCAGTTCTGACAATCGTCAAAAATACTTTCATGTTTTACTTGCTTTCCTGTACAGATAAGCTAGATTGAGAGCATGAATGACACAAAACCAACAAATAAAGAAGTCGCAGAAAATGCGATCGTCACTCTTAAAATAGCATTAAAAGCTATTCAGCTGAGTGGTGGTCACATCAGCATCATCCAAGACATTAAAAATCAGATAGTGGAACTTAGAGATACTTTCAAGATATGAAACAGTTACTTACTAAGAGGGAATACAAGAAATTCCAAAAAGCCGAAGAGGCTCTTTCTGAATTTATATGGCGAGTAGAAAAAAGGCTAGGGGGTGAATTATGGAATCTCGTTGGCGATAACATCATTGAAGAATCCGACAATCCTGATGTTGGGCAATTGTTAATAAGCCTGTCCAATATCAGTATTACTATTCAAGATAACGATATCAAAGACTTAGTCGGAAAAAAACTTTCTAAGCAAGATATTGAAACAATTAAGCACCGATGAACTTCAACCACTCATTTGTCCCCCTCAAGCTCGCTGAAGCTCAAGCATTTGTGGCCGAGCATCATCGGCACTCCAAACCATTGAAGCGACATCGGTTCAGCATCGGAGTAAAAACCGAGCTAGGTATCAAGGGTATAGCCACAGTCGATAATTGCTCGAGTTCTTGGGCCAATCGTCATGATCATATGGAAATTCGCAGGGTCTGCACCGATGGGACCAAGAACCTGGCATCCTTTTTACTTGGCAAAGCGTCGATGGCTTGCTTCTGCATGGGTGCCAAGGTCGTATTTACCTATACGAAGCCTTACGAGGCTTGCAGTAGCCTGCTGGCCGACAATTGGGACATTGATGGGGTCAGCCATAGAAAAGGCCATATGCCCCTCATACGATGGATGAAAGAATCTCCTTGGGAGAAAAAGATTGAGGGAGTTGTTTTGAATATGGAAACAGGTGCGCGTGTTCCAAGGGACCAGCACCGCAAAAATAAAACCAGCCGAATGCTTAAAACTTTACGAGCATGGCAAGACCAAGTGCAGAAGGTGGATTTCTAATGATCTGCCAATTCTGCGAATACGAGTTCCCCGATAAGCTTGGTAGGTACGGATGCCCAAACTGTCATGGTGAGGGGCTGGATGAAGATGAAAGCGAAGGTAATACTGAACAAGAGCCAATATCATGCAATTTAGAAAACTTAAACGATTAGCTTCAGAGTTAAATGTTGGAGTTGAACAACCTGTCTTCTCTTTTGGAGAATGGGAACTCCCCTTTTATGCCTTGGAAGGTTTCTCTTTTAACGGTCAATTTACTTGCTCCTCATTTTTCGTTGACGATTTAAATGCTGAGTTTACAAAAAGTCAAATAATCGAGAAGGCATGGGAGCATATTAAATATGAGGCTGAAGAAATTAATAAGGAGACTTACCAAGAGTAATGATGACCGATAAAAAACAATGGGGCGGCAAACGCCCAAACCAAACAGGCCGACCACCTAACCGACCAGGAGTTAAACGAATTGGATTCCACTGCATGGTCGATCCGACAACGCGAGACCTGATCACCCGCCAAGCCACCAAAACCAAATCATCAGCGGGTCAGGTCGTTGACGAGTTGGCGAAGAGACTGATCAATGACTAAACCAATTTTCCCTTGGGAGGGTGGATATGATTTCGACGAGATGGTAAAAGAATATGCCAAGACCCATAATTTGGATTTAGGGGTGACCCGACAAAAGTTTGCCGAGTCGCAAATTCAAATCGCCCGAGAGTTCGAACCTGGCCGTTGGATCTCTTCGGAGATGGATAAGTTGACCAATATAAATAAGCCAACCAAGAACAGCCCTAAAAAGCCTTTTGATCCTTCACGAAGGTAAGGACACACCTTTAACCCCAAAAATCCCTCCTGCGTCCTCCTAGAGCCTTCTAGGGCTATCCCGACATTCCCCTGAATGCCAATTACCCGAGCATACCCTACCCTATTAGCCCTTTTCGATCCTTCCGAAGGTATAGGGCTTAATCGATGGTCAAACGGCCTGACAGGGCTAAATGGCTCAAACGAGTGAAGGGTTGGTCGATGATAACTTTTTTTCGAGCCCAAGGCTGGCGAGCTTGTAGGCTTGGCAAGCGGAGTGGTGGCGGTGTCCTGACTAGGCAATCGTCTTGGGCGGTAGGCGAGCCCGAAGGGCGAGGCTAATGGGCGAGCTTGCGAGCCCATAGCCCATGCGATAGCCACCACTTCCTCAAGCCTGTTCAACTACTAGTAGTAGTAGTGGTATATATATAGCCCACCACTACTACTAACCAATGCAACTTCGTAAGAGAATAGTTCAATTAAGCAATCTTGTCGAATAGATGGTTTCTTTCCCTGGTCCTCGGTCTTGAATTTCAATCTTCCCCTTGAGCATTCGGAGGATCGTTCTCATCTTGTCTTTGCTGATCGGATTGTTGGTCTGATCGGACAACTTATTGGTGAGGTTTTGCAACCCCATAACCGAGTTTCTTTTCAAGATCTCGAGGGTTTTTTCGGCCAAATGGGTGTTCAGTTTCTTATTTTCGGAAGCCTGACCCGCCTTCCTGAGATTCGGTTCGAGGTCGGGTTTGTGAATAAAGTTGGGCCAAGCAAACTCGATCACCTTCTTTTCGGGTGTTGGAAAGTTTCTCAGGGTCGCCTCGAGCACCAGGTGGAAATCCTCCTCGTGTGGAGTAAGGGTGAGAATGGCATCGGGATCTCGGGCAAAGACTCCCGAGCCTGATGCTCGGTCAATGTGGTCCGTCTCGGCCTTGTTTCCTTTTGAGAAGTGGTGAGCATAGACGAATGCGCAATCGAGCCTTTCGGAGAAGCTTTCCATCTTGTCGAGGACTAGACCGACTGAGCCTGCATCGTTCTCATCGTACTCCCCGCCCAGCTTGTAAAAGGGATCGACGATGACCATGTCGGGCTCGAAGTCCTTGATCGCTTGGATATGGAGGGCGAGATCCTCGAGTGAGCGCTTCTGCCCTCTTAGGCCGCAATACATGAAGTTTTTGGTCGGGAAGTATTCATTGCCCTGGCTATTGATAATCTCCTTGATTCGTTCCTCGGCTAGTCTTTGCTTGAGCTCGAAGTCGAGGTATACGACCTTGCATTGCCTGTTGATCGCATGACCCATCCAAGGGATGCCGTTTGCGGCGGCAATGCCGAGGTGCATGAGGCCGAGGGTCTTCCCTGCCTTTGAGGAACCCGAGAGGATCATCTTGCATCCCTTGTGCAGGACTCCCTCGATCAGGATGGGGGGCAGGGTGGAGGGGTCGGAGGCGTTGGCCATGACCTGAAAGAGATCGATAAAGGTCGGGGCGGGCAGAGGATCTTCGATCGCATCGTTGACGTGAACCGACGGGACGGGTTCATGATAGCTTGCTGTCGGTGTCATGTTTGCCAGCATTCGATCCACCTCGTCGGCGGCGGCTAGTGTTTCGGGTGTTAGGTAATCTTCTCTTCGCGCCATGTTTTTCTTGGTTGTTATTTTATGTGATTTCTGCCAATCGTTAAAACGAGGGTTGGCTTTAAAGTGTCTTCGTTTCGAAGGACGTAAATCCTTCGGCCCGCCATTAATTTATCTGCCGTTTCAACGGCCTGCATCACGGGAATGCCTAGCCGAATGAATCTTCGGACTGCCTTGGCTCGGATGATTAGATCCACTCAGTCCTTCCAAAAGATGATCGGTTGCTCGGCCGACAGGGGCTCGCCCTTTTTCCTTCGTGTTCCCCAAGGGAGTCGGCAAAGCTGTGAGCCATTGGCAAATCGGACATCCCCGCCGAGCTTTTGTGAGAGTGTTAGAAAGTCATCCCTTCGACCAGGCTTCCAATCGAACCATGCATGAAGGCTCTTGCCACCTGACGAGACGATCATCTTGAGCGGGACGATGGATTCGAGTTGCTTGATCAGCCCGAGTTGCTGTTCGAAGGTGATCGCCTTGTCATCGACCTCATGGAGGAGATATTTTCTTTGCCCGCTCAAGTTGCTCTCGTTCCTGCCGGTCGGATTCTCGACCGATGGGTTGTGAGTCATGTATTGATAGGGCTTTAAATCCATCGACCTCCATTCGCCGACGGGTCGGCAAAACTCGAGCGGCTTGGAATGTAGCTCGGGCTGAACAAAGATCACGTCGTCATCCTCGAACAATCCACCAATCGCCTCGGCTCCGCCAAGCGGGATTGGATCGGATGCCAGCATAAACTCCTCGTAAGTTTTCTCATCGCCGACGTAAGTCTTTTGCAGGGCGGTATCAACGGGTTCTCTTTTCTTTTTGACGGTTGAGCGGTTTGGATTGCCTAAGTAGTCATAACCCGAGAGGACGAGTTTCCTGACTTCATTTGATTGCTCGGCCCGATGGTTGGACCCGTTGAGCATTTTATAAATCAACTCGACCGCCTGATCGGGATTCTCGACATACTTGCAAACGATCAGCGACAGGGGAGTCAGCACCTGATTATGGTGGCTGAATTCACCCTCGGGCAAACGCTCGAAAAAGCTTCGTAGTTCTCCTTTTAGGGTGGCCATTATTTAAAGCCCTCGAGTTTGTGACAGTCCTTCGGGTCGATCCTGAACACGGGTTCAATGTCGTGAGGGTCTCGGGCCGTTGTGTTTCGCCCTCCAAACTCAAACTTGTATTTCTTCTCGAAGTCCCAAACATGATATACGAGTGCATCTTTGCACCGATAGATTAGGATAAATTTATATCCCGATGTTTTCGATAGTGCTCGGGCGGCCTCGATCTTCTTGTATGAGATGATAAAGGGCAGAGAGCCAAATTTAATGTTGGCCGTCTTGACTTCCAACCAAGCGAACTTCTCGTTTGGACCGCAGAGTAAGAAATCAACCCGCCACCTGTATGCTTCGAGCTTTATGAATGTGCATCCCCACGCTTGGCTCAGAAAACTTGCAATCTCCTGCTCGTTGTCGAGATCCCTTTGTGATTCGTATCTTCTACCCATCTTCTCCCCTCTCCACGATTCGAGCGATCTGCTCGGTTAATTTTTGTATGGCCCCTCGCTCTATCCGATTGACGAGTTGTCGGGAAATCCCCGCCTCATCGGCAATCTGAGATTGCGACATGGTCTGACCTGGTCCGACCTTTTTAAGTAAGCTTCGGAGCTTGGCATCGTTCGCCATCTGCTTTGCCCTGTTATTCTTCTTCGCCATCCTCGC
>Ga0181389_1000369_pt1 | contig 18480 bp, 9 predicted proteins | sample 12SPOviralmetaG_FD_130121 | JGI IMG/M metagenome (GOLD analysis project Ga0181389, IMG submission 130121) | Marine viral communities from the oligotrophic San Pedro Time Series (SPOT) site, San Pedro Channel, CA, USA - 12 SPOT_SRF_2010-06-29 | ecosystem: Environmental > Aquatic > Marine > Strait...
GACGGCATCTGCCCTTTGTTTAAGAACATATATAGACAGAACATCTATCGTGCGTCCTTTAATTAAATGCCCGTCTTCCTTAATCTTCCTGATTTGCGAGGGATAAAAATGTGCCACCGATTCTGAAATTGAATCTTGCCCTACAACTTGAACTTTATACAAATTAGTATTAGCTAAGGTTTTGTCCATTTTACCCGGATTATCAATCGAACCTTTCTGCACACCTGACGAACGATATGGAAGAAGTCGCCATGGACCTTGATTTGGAATAATTTTCCCTTCCTCAATGTACGAGCTAGGAGGTCTAAATTCAGCTGTATCCTCATCTGTTAGTGGCTTAATAAGTTCCCATGCTCGGTCGTTGTAAAACGCAATATCTCCAACTTCATATTGCCTTTGCGTGCCCAATGGTCCCGTTGAACTCCATTGATTTGCATCCATGTACCCTTGAGTAAATGAATGCCCTCCATAAGCAAAATTATTTATAATATCTTTCTGCATTCTTTGTTTCGAGTCGGATTGCAATTCAGATATTACAAATGATTTTACACCATTAAATATTCTCTCATACCCCCTAATCCATGAATTAACTTCATGAGATACTGTACCAAACCCAGACTGGCCTCCTTTGTGTCCGGTTTGTATTAACTCATTATGGAAGTGTGACGGGATATGTTTAGTTTTTCCTACTGTAAAAATATCTCTGTCCACTCCTAATTGCTCAATCTCTTGATCAGTGGCAAATTGAATATCTCTTGCCTCTGTTAAGTTGGGTTGGAATATTTTTATCAATCTCCCCTGCTCACGGAACCCATATCCTTGAGCCGTGCCAACCTCTGTTTTGAATTTAAATTTCTTAAGCAATGAATCATATCTGCTAAATTTATCTTCACTGTGGGTGCCTACATATAAATCCCCATACTTAGCTGAGAGAGACTTAACAATATTTGCCATCTCTACTGCCACACGCATACCCTCAAGCCCACTGAGTTGACTTTCAACTTTTCGGGTTTGTGATGAAATATCCCCCGCAAATTCACCAACCTGTTGAAGCCCGAGTTGATACTTTCCTTTTAATGGAGCGCGCTGACCAAAGCTAGTTGAATCTGGGTCAGTTGCTTGCACCATAAAGATATGGTATTTATTTCGAATGAGGTAGGATTTAATAAGTCTATACCCTTGTTTCTCTAATGACTCCACTTGTTCTTGGGGCAGTCTATCACCGAGTATTTCAAATTCTCCGTTACCAATTGTATCATATTCACTGCTCCCTTGCATGACTGGCAAGTTGTCAACTTTTTGAGTAACATCAGATAGTGAGATATCTTTTAATCCAGGAGCAAGCATGAGGATATTAATAGGGTCGCCATGCCTTTGATCAATTTGCCGTCTTGTCTCCTCCTTCATCTTCACGGCTAATGCACTCAGTCTCTCACCTTTTCCGCCGATCCGTGGCACAAGGTAGCTCATATGCGTATCACCTTTAAGCCTGAAGATTGGCTCATCAAGAGATGGTGTATTATATGTTGATTCTGAATCAATAAAAGTACCCTGCCATCGTCTTCTGCCCTCGTAATTAAAATCAACTTGCTCGGCACCTAAGTAAGAAATTTTACCTGACCCGTCATATCCAAGATACAGACTTGCAAGCCAATTAAAATTAAAACCTCCCGCTATAGCATCTTCGTTAACTTCTACATCTAGCATACTAAGTACATTCGGGACATTTTGTACACTCAACTGCCTCCAAGCCTTATTAAGGAGTGTCCCCGCATCAGTGGCGGGAGCAAGACTTCCGAGGTCGCTTGACGGATCGGGGGTGCCTAGCCCTGTAAGTATATGCCTTATTGATTTGGAAGGCAGGAAGTCCGGCTTTACTTCAAAGTATTTCACTGCTTCCTCTGAAGCTTTATCAAGCTCTTGGAGTTCTTTTTCTATCTCTTCAGGTAATTGCCGTACTTTTTTCTGAGCAGATGTTAGTCCGCCGGTTCCATTTGGGTTGGTCCTTCTTGCGTTCACCACAAAATTATCTACCGCAAGCTCAGTAGCAACACGCATGCCATAAAGCGAATTCGAGTCTCTCTGCGAATTGTATGAGTCTGATCCTTGCCCTACAAGATTTACAAATCCATAAGAATGACCAGGCGAAGAATCGCCGGCACGCGTTTGCTCGTTCTGTTTAGCAATATCCTTATCAGCATTAAAATATATAGACTGTATGTCTTTTGGGTCTGCTTTTTCTAGTGCCGCAATTATCTTAATTACATCAATGACTTGATCAACTTCAGGTCCTTCTATTAGTTCGACATCCCCTTGGTCTAGCTGAATTAGTTCTTCGGAATCGTATGATCCTGACTGGCGACTGGTGGGGCCATATTGCCTTTTTTTGGTGTATCTAATGGTTACCTTGCCATTTCTCCTTCTAGTGACTTTACCTTCTTTAAAAGACCCAGTACCCGGTTCCGCGAAGCTTACTTTAGAACCAACGAGAATGTCACCGTCATTTGGTAACATTTGAGCTATGTATTCCTTAAGTGCTCTTATACTGTTGGCATAATAAGTCATTACAGTTGGCTCAACTTGGTACATCTCAAGCTGTTTCCTAGTTTCATAGCTTTTGCCTTTATTAAAAATAAGCTTGAGCGTTCCCGACTCTCTGACAACCTCTTCAATTTCTGCAATTGCACCCATGTAGCCTACAGCGGAATAAACTCCTGTTCCTTCGTCTGCTATTTTAACATTACTTCCAGCTTGAAATGTATTATACTTTTTACCATCTGGAATTCCGTCAGGGTAAATTACATTAACAGCACGCAGAATCTCTTCATCAGTTACATTTTTTTTCAGAGACTGAATATTGTCTATCGCTATTAATCTTTGAGGATAAAGGTCTTTAATTTTTTCAGCAGTACTTCTAATCGCAGTGGTCAGTTTGGTCGTGGCACCAACTGCTTCCATTGCCTTATTGTATTTCTCCCTGAATGCCTTTGTTTCATCAGCATTTGCCTCGATTATTTCATGTGTAAAATTATTAACTTCCTCCCCCCCTAAAGTTTTACCCAGTTGAACTGCAGTGTAAAACCCTGCAAGTTTCCTTTTTTTCACAGAAGTCACAATCTCATAAGGCATGATTGTATCCGAAGTAAATACTTCAGGGTCATCTGTCTTGAATCCAAAATCTATTCCAAACGGTTGAACTTTTGAAAACATTACATCTACTTTTCGTTTATTTTCAGTAGTCAATTGAGACCTTACCTCATCAGTGCTATAATTTAAATCAATGGGTGTGTGACCCGCACCAGCTAGCACTTTAATATCTTCTCTTGTATTGAATCTACTAAAATCATGACTTCCCTTAAATTGAGCATTCTCTCCTTCCTGATAAACAACACTGCTTGAAACAATAGGTACTTGGTTTGCTGCATTAGCAATCTTCCTGAGCATGGGTAGGCTAATCTTTCTATCCCCAATCTCGTCTAACAAACTACCAATGGTTACCTTTAACTCATTTGCGGATACTCCTTCATCAATTAATATCTTCTTCCATCTCCTTCCTGATGCCTCTTTGGGTAATGCTTTTGGTTTAGCGAATCCTTTTAATTGATTTTCAATTGCTCCTTTTTGTTTTAAAAGTGCAACCTTACCCGCGGTGTCATTCTTCTTATCACCTTTAAAATACTCGGGAAGTTCGTCCTTTATTTGATTTAACTCCTGCCTTAGCTGAATTTCTTCCTGACTCTGTGTTGTCTCCCCTTGTATTACATTTAATACCTTCTCCATTTGAGAATAGAATATAGGAGCAGGATTATCTGCCATTGCAGCTAGTAGGCTTGCTCCTTCTGCTTCTTGTTGTGGGAGTAGTGCCTGACTCTGTGCCTCTAATTGTTTAGACAATTCGAGAATAGATTCCAGAGCCGTGCCCTCAACATTGATTCCCATCAAGCCGAGCAGTTTAGAATACGCAGATAGAAGAGCATCCATAAGAGTGGAGATAAACCCTTTGCCATTCTGATCTATTCTTTTCTTTAAACCGTCGTTCTCAAGTTTTGTATTGGATAGAAATTTAGCGAAGTCCTTTCTTGTCCATGCATAGTTCAATGTCTCACTCACTGACCTCATGTCATTCGTGAACAGGAAAGAGAACTCACCTGCACCGGGTGTCTTTTTAATCTCAGTTATGACATCTTTTATTAGGTCAACAGTCTTATTGATTTCAGGGGTTGCCTTCCCATCGTTATATGCCCGAAGGGGAACTTCCATTGTGCCGTGCCATACCTCGTGCATGACTACCGACATTAATACATTTGTGGTTTGGTCTTCAGTAAAGTCTAATGGCAAATCCTGCTTTAGATCGAGTTCGCCTGCAAAGAACTGCCTATTGATAACAACTAGGTCATTAATGTAACTACCTCTTGTCAGCTGACCAGGTTCGGATGAAATCTCATCAACAACTTGAATGCTTAGTGTATCTCTATTGGAGAGAGCATTTTCCATGACCTCAATATATCGTGACACAAAATCCTTAGCCTCAGGACTCTTACCTGTATTTTCTACATGTCGCTTTATTCTCTCTAGCACTATAGGTGCAAATACATTGTCACCAATTATTTCTTGGATTGCCTTATCGTTAAGTGCCTCCTGCCCTTCAGGAAGATAAATAGCCTGTTCGTAATTGCTTCCATGCTTAAATAATTGTGTGGAATTATAAGCATCAGCATTTTCAGCAATGGAATACTGGGGGCTTGATCCGGGATAATTATCCGCCATCTGCTGTATTTGCTCTCCAAGAGGAGCACTTGTACCAATATTTTTATCTGCGTGTGCATTTACTTCATCAGCATGAACCTCAGATATTGGTGTAAATATTGGCTTACCATTTAATGCAGGGTATGGATTTCTTATTTTAGTCATCCCCACCTGTTTAAATGCATCAAGCATTACTTCCTTGAGAATATTTATAAAGTCTGACGGATACTTTACATCCTCTCCAGTGAACACACCTTCAATTGCTTTTTCTATTTTTGGACCAGTAGAATTTTCAACACCTACACTTTCTATTGCATCTCCAATCTGTCCATAAAGGTCAGTGGTTTTTGTTAGGTCAGAAATTATTTTTACGATTTCTCCTCTTAAGGCATCATGATTGCGATGAAATGCAATCAACTCAAATACCTTTGTTGCAAGTTCAGTTAATGAATCTGCAGGCAAATTGTTGCCATCAAGGTTTTCATTTAGGGAATCATTGCTAATCTTCTGTATGATTGACTGAGTATTATCCTTAACGGTAATCGACATGTCATTGAAGTGAGATACTATTTTTTCCCACCCCGACCTTGCCTGTTCGGATGTCGATTCAGTAGACAGTTTTGAAGTCTCAAGCTCTGATGCGATTGTCTGCCCGCCCAACCATTGCAAGTACTGGTAGAAATACCTTGTGGATTCTTCTATTCCTGATGCAAATTTAGGATCAGTATTAATATTTTGTATTACTTCATATACAATACGTTTTGGAGTAGTTGCCGTTTCCGGCGAAATCTCATGCTTGTAGCTTTCCTGAATTTTTACTCTATCTATTACCTCACTGATTTTAAGACCTTGTAGGTTCTTTTTAGAGTATTCATTTAATCTCTTTATTTGATTGTCAGTTATCCAGGGTGCAAACTGCTTCGCAAATGGAATTGTGAAAAATTCGTCCCCAACCTCATTTTCCTCAGCTTGTTGTTGCGGATCAAGTTCGTTTGGGTCGGACAGGTTTTCGGTAATACTCTCAGAATTGCCTTCGGGATTAATTACCTCACTAATACCCCTGCTCGATTCTGTGCCTAATTCAAATTGTACTCGTGCTGAAATTTGAAGTGCATGTGCAAAATCTGATGCGTTCTTTTTAGTAACTCCTTTAATTGCTTTTTGAATCAGATCAATATCTACTTGTGCGATACTAAAATTGTCAGCTAATTTCTCTTCAGCTGTTGCTAATTTTACTATCCTGCCTCCTAATTCTGCACCTTCGGAAGTTTTTTCAAGTTCAATTAATACATCATCTATCCGTAATTTTCCTAAATTTCCTTTAATTGATTCAAAATATTTGTCCCACTTTCTGATTGGGGATACAAAATCACTCAGTGTGATTTCCTCACCACTCTCTTTCTTTGCCAGTAATCCTTGTTGAGTCCGTGTGGCGATTTTAGATTCTTCTATCTCAACCTTCTCCAAGCTATCCAACCATTCCTCGTAAGTTTTTTGATTATCAAAATCCATCCTGAACTTACCTGGATGACCGGAGAGTAGTATTGCACCGTAATACTCAAATTCGCTAGGTAGTCTATCGAATGGCATTTTCCCTGCATTTTCTCGCAAGGTTACAACGGGAGGTTGTTCATTAAATGATTTACCGAATTGCTGTATGGTGGAACTTTCAATTGTTCTGGCAAACAAAGCACCAGTTGCTTTATGCCTTACGATGACAACATTATTGGATCCGCTTTTCCTAGAAGTTTTGGGTAAGGTTCTTTCGACCTCTTTAGGCTTTTTAAGGATGGCATCTTTAGAGGATGGTTTTTTAAGGAAAATAGTTGAGTCACTTAATTGAATATGGTCCTGCGTGGTCGGGTCGGCTAAATTTACTGATTCCGTTTCGCTATCCTTTTTGCCATAGAAATACTCGGCATCTTTCTCACTATTAATAAGTACTCGCTCGACCTTATCCTCCTTGAGCTTGTAAGTAACACTTACACCATCAAAAGAAACCTTAATCTTTTCATTGCTTGGAGTTATTATATTATGCCCACCATGTGCTCCACTCTGTGGTATTATTCCATCAATTCTAAAGAAGTCTGAAATTGAGCTAGGTTTTCTTCCATGCTTTGCTACTCCCCTAGCCGATTCAATTCCGGAATCAGTAACCCTAAAGATTGTATTATCTATTTTATATTCTCCATTCTCAATGGCAGGAATCTCTTCCAATGTAGAGCCGTCTATTTCCTCTACAACTTCTTCGACAGCACTTCCTTTGGTTATCTTGTAGGCAAAGCTTGTCTGCATTGGCTTCGTCCCACCTTCTCCATCACTAAGCCTTAACTTTTTTGCCTTTATTGGTTTGCCATCTTTTCCGCGTATTGGAAAGGCCTGATTAATCTTAGACTCATAACTGCTTTTCTCTAGGTTTACTTCTCCCCTTTCGTGCATGCCCTGCAACATTCGAAGGAACTTCATACTCATTCCACCTTTAAACTCCGAATCAGAGTAAACAATTGGATGTAGTTCAAGCAATGCATTCAGTACCTTAGGGGCAGAACCCCGAACTGCTTCATCACCCGCTATAAATGTTATAGCTACCCCATCTCCACGCGGTTCAAAAGTAATGTACGCTTTTGAGTTTGGTAGGGTAAGTTTTTTTTGTTTTGGATGGTCCTTGCTAGGTTTATCTTCTATTAATGCACCACTCTTAAGCTCCTTAGGTTTTGGAGCATTCCTTCTTAATATATCATCAATCTTGGATTGATCAGCAGTTGCGTTATTAACTACGGTATTAAGATTATCAATATCATCTACATAATCTTCGTAAGTTTTATGACTTTGTATTCTACCTGTGCCACCCGCTTTTTGAACAATCAAACTCGCTTTTACGGAAGCATCATTATTAAACTTATTAAATTCTTCTTCAGTCGCAGGACTTATCTTTAAGTCTCTGCCTTCATTTTTAGCGTTAGCAATTACATTTATAGCATTATCAACATTTGTTAAATCTGTTGCCCCTCCTGTGGATACAAGGAATCTATGAGATGTATTCTTTGCTATACTAGAAATTCTATCCAGTTTCTTTTTCTGTGCGTTCTCTTTTTTATTTTCCTCAGCTTGCTCCTTTGCTTGATCGGCGGCATCCTTTGTTTGCTGAACAGATTGTTCGTATTTTATATCCCCTACCGATTTAAAATCTTTTCCTAGCTTCTTGCTTATGCCTGACTTGAATGCATTAATGAATGCTTTCTTATTAGGATATTCCCCCTGTAAGTAAAACTCATCTGCCCATAAATCATATGCATCACTAACCAATTGACTATCTATATTATTTAGAGTCGATAGGCTAATATCCCCCACTCTCAGGTTATCATTTTGCAACAACTCTTCCAGGTATTGAAATGCGCGAACTTCAGGTAGTGGGACACCATTCTCTGAAAAACCTCTAGCTCTTTGTTTTTTTTGCCTTTCAGTATCCCTTGGGTTCTCTGTTCTCTCTGGAGTTGCTTGCTTCTCCTCTTCTTGTTCCTGTTTTTGTTCCTCCCTAAATGTATCAACGGAATTTTCTTCTTTTGCCTCCGAAGTAATCTTTTGATTTTCTGCTTCAGCTAGTGCATCGTTCTTTAACTTTTCAACTTCTGCATCTACCCTCTCTTCTGTGGTTTGCTCTGCAGTTTCCTCTGTGGTTTCTTCTTCTACCACTGCACTTAATGCACGAGCAGGGCCAGCATTAATGCGTGTTACTTTTTCAAGTTCTGCGTTCTCTTGAATATCAACTAGTGCATCATCACCCTGTAGTCCGGCAAATATTCCTACCCTACCGTCACCCATCCTGACTTGTTGCCCGATTTCAAATGTCTTGGTTGGGGTAATTGCATCAACTGCTTTTTGCTTTGCCTCTGCTCGATCTACTTCTCCTTGAATTAAATCTTTTAACTTCTTGTCATGCTCCTCTTGTCTCTGCCTCTCTGCTTTACGCCTTTTTATTTCAGCATTACCAGAACCAGCCGCCCCAAACATTCCTCCCCCAATCATCCCTAAGATGCCACCATCAATCAGGGTATCAATTTCTTGTTGATTGAACTCAGCTAAATCAAATGGGGAGTCCTCATTGTGTGCAAATTTCTCTGCCACTACATTTAAGTACTCCTGTGTTGCCTCGGTTGTTCCTTCTACTGCCACCCCCTTGGCAACAGACTTGAGGAGGTTTCTTTTTACAAATGCATCTGCTCGTGCAGCATCAACAACAGTGGGTGTTTTTCCAGGAAAGAATCTGTTCAATACTTTAGGGCCAAGCATTGATGGAACGATTGAATCCAATGCACCAATTGCTAATCCAAACTTCCATGATAATTCTTCCGCATCCTCAGGAGTAACATAATCCTTATCCTGTGGGTCAAGTTGGGTGTAGGGATATAAACTACTATACACCTCGCCAATCCCCATAGTTCCACTTGCCGCAGTAGTACCTCCAATTAAGCTAACCCCGTAGGCGTAATTCTTCGCCACCTCCTGCATTGCGGGAGAAAGTTCTGCATACCTCTTCGATGCGGAACTTCTAAGAATGTGAGACCCCCCTATTCCTTCTTTAGTTCTTCTTTGTGCTTCTTTCCTTAGAGCCGGACCGACAACTGATTTTTTAAGGATTTGTTTTCCTGCAAGGCCCGCAACTCCACCTGTACCAATCATGGTTAAGCCTGAGGGCAACACCCTCCCTACTCCTCCTGAGAGAAATCTAAAAGCCTCACCAACACTATTTACTTCGGAGTATGATTGGATGGTAGGAGCATTCCTCTGAGACTCCTTCATGTTTTCCATGGATTTTTTCATCATCCAGTCGGATGCACTATCTAGTCCAACCTTCTCGGCTAGGAATCCACCACCACCATAGAGCATACCTTGGGTCTCATCTAATCCTTGCCCAAACCCTGCCGCAGCTTCTTTTACAGGTCCAAAGAAACCATCACGACCAAGTCGCCTTGCCTCTTTAGCATTTACTGCAGAGGTATACTGCTTTGAGAACTCCGGGTATTCCTTAATCTTTTGGGGGCCATACTGCCCCTCTAGTCTTCTACCTAAGCTTAATGTAAGTTGCTCATCGGAAAACTTTGATACATCTGTACCTTCGCTTGTAAGTTTTTCCTTATACCAATTGAGTAAGCCATTTGCCATATCACTTAGGTTTTATAACTTTTTCAAGTAGTTTTATTCTACGCTGTAACTCTTTAGTTATTTCATAATTTATCCGTTTTGGTGTCCTGTTTGCATCTATTCCGCGTACATCGTCTACTGGGTACATAAATCTAGAGTAATCTTCTACGCCAGCATACTTCAGGGAATCAATCAAAGTTGGATCATAAGGAGTGCCTGTGAATCCGTCATGCATTGACCTTGGGATAATAAGAGAGTTTGAGTACTCATTGCTTATTCGGTCGCCAAGATTGCGTAAACCTTTGCCGAATGCAGTTTCATCTTCAGTTAATAATGCTTCTTCTTTAGCACCTTTTGCGGAGGCTTGAGATAGTAAAGATTGATATTTTTCATTTAACTTAGCTATATCAGATACTTCTTCATCCAACCTTGGAGTTCCCCCTGCTCCTAAATCAAGCTCACCCGCCTCTGTGGCAGTTGGTAGATTATTCAAACTCGATGAGGGTTGCGTGAATATAATATCCTCTAGCGTACCGCCACCATGCCTAAACTCGTATAACTCTTGATCAAATCGATCATCTGTTTCATCAACAAAACCTTTACCACCATCCGGTAAATCAATAACCATTCCACGTGAACCACCAAAATTAAAAAATGTGCTTGCTGGATAATTCTGAATCGTTTCATCTCTGTATTCAGCATCTGCAAAAGTTAACTCTTTTAATAAGCTTGGATGGTCCTTTGTTGTATTGGCAAGTTTGCCTGTGACTCTTGCTACTTCATCAATATATGAACTTAATTGTTGCTTAACTTTAGACTGATAATCTTCATAAACCTTAGAGTCCTCATTTTGCATTGATTCATAAAGCATTAACATTCTATGAGCATGCACCTCTTCTTCTCCAATTAGCCCGGTATACTCCTCGCCTTCAGGAGCACCCCTTCTTTGATGATCTGCCATAACCATAGAAGTAGGGAACTGTGCAATTAGTGCATTATTTTGAGCCGCATCCTGATTGTTCATAAGCTTATTAAGCGCCTCCCCTCTTTGCTCGTAAAGGTCATTTACTATCGGTCTAAATCTTTCAGCAAAACTTTCTTCCCACATTATTTTCTGAAGTGCGGGTGGTAATTTTTGCATTCCTGCTAAATGCTCATAGCTAGAAATTCCAAACTGGCGAAATAAAGGTGCATTCTGTTTAAACGCACGCCTTTTTGCGTGTTCATCCATCCCATCTGTCCACACTTTTTGGAGGTAGTCTTCCCAATTTTCTTGATTTGCAGTACTGTGAGAAGCCATAGCTTCAGCTTGACCATCATCCATTCCCCCTTCAATTAGCATGCTTTTTACCTGAGATTTATACCCATCTTTTTTTAGTTCAAATTGTGCAGTAGCATCTTGCTCCTTTTTGAACTCTTGTTGATCTTGATTGAAAAGGGTTTGCTTGTTTTTAAACTCAGTTTGCTTGTTTTTAAACTCCGTTGTCTCCCTCTCTCTTAGGGTTTCTCTATCTTCTCGATCCTCCGTAGATTTTAATATATCCCTATACATTTCAAACTGCTTAGGGTTGCGAGCATACATAAGTGCATCCTCTTTCGTGACATCAAAGTTAGACATTATCATATCTGACAATTGATCAGTGCGTGCTTTTCCTGCACCCGCTTTCTTATCCAAAGCCTCCATTGCTTTCACTTGAGCAACTCCCTTTATAAGGGTTCCCACGATACCTTTGGGTGCCATAGAAGCAGCCATGCCTATCCTCGCTAATCCAGGGTCATCAACATCAGGATCAAAACCAAGTGAAGTAAGTTGACTGCCCAACCTTCTACCCTCTGCTTTTTGAGATTCCTCATCTAATAAGCTTCGTTTGTTGTAGCCCGCTAATTGCTGTTGAAATAACTGACTTCCTGCTGCATTTATTGTTGTCATATTAACCTCCGATCGTGTATTGATCTGTTCCGGGTATGTAGTGGGCAGGCGCCCCTCCAGTCACATCAGAACCTATCGTGTTCGGTCTACTCATGCTGTTGAGTCCATTAGCTAATTGATACCCTGCGAGTGCTCCCTGAACACCTTGATTTAAATGTTCGAACACCGATGTTTTTACGGGTGCAGTATAAGTAGGTACTGCCGTGGTTGGTGGCCTACCTTGTCCTAATTGAAATCCTCCTGCATTAAGTGCATTTGATGCCGCTGCTTCAGGTGCAAAGACACTGTTATTTACTGCAGTTTGATTGTTCGAAATTGTATTTAATGCACCTGATATTTGATTAAAATTCTTTTGATTTGTTAGGTTATCTTTAAAACTCTTAAATTTATCTGCCTCCCCTAAGTCTGCAATTCTTGATTTATCTACTGCATTCATTTCAAGATTTCTTGCCGTATCACTTGCATTAAGGTTTCCAACACGATTTCTGTCAGCAGCATTCCTGTCGTATACTCTTGATGCATCTTGTGCATTAAGGAGTCTGTTCTCCGCGGCATTTACTCCTGCATCAGTATACGCACCCATAAGTGCGGCAAGTGTACTAGCTTGTGCATTACCGGAATTTCCAACTATTCCACTTCTCCCCGTGAAATCTTGTCGTGCGGCATTTCTCTGTCCCTCATTAAGGATTGCTTGTGCTTCTGCTTGAGATTGTGAAAGTCTAGCATCTTGGGTCATACCAAGTCCACGAAGTCTTGCATTTTGCATATCTTCAGATCCGAGTAATCGAGCGTCAACCTTGCCATCTAATCCTTGCAGTCTTGCACGAGTAACGCCATCAAGACCTAGCTCTCTTTGTCCCTGAATTGAATCTAGATAACTATTTGTTTGAGCTAACTCATTGCCATTATAGACATTATTAACCGTATTAATCATTCCTTGTTCTGCACCAGCTAATTGACTCTGAACATCTTGCATTCGTTGAGGGTCATAATTTTCTGCTAATGTATCATACTTATCCGATATACTTCCTGACAAATTTTTCTCCATTTCAGAAAGATACATTGGAAGCACAGCAGAATTTTTCGCAGAACCATCAGCATTAAACATACTAAGATTAGGGTCATATCCAGGTTCACCCGGTTTTGCCATTAATTCATCATAGCTTGCCCCTAGTGCAGCACCACGAGATTGATAGTACTTCATCATATCTTGCTCATTCTTTTGTTGAGCGAGATATGCATTCATATCATTCTGTGCGTTCTGTGCCTTTCTAGCATTCCTGCTACCAGCAACCGATGCCGCAACGGATGCCCCTCCTGCTAATAATACTGCTGTACTTGTTGCTATGCCCATATCAAATCTCCTTTTGGTAAGTTGTTTCAATCATCTTGTACCCTCTTCTCTCGTACAGACTCTTTAGTTTTTCCGGCATGGAATTGGTTAGATGAATCATGTTCATTCTTTTGGATCCACTTTCTTTTGCCCACTTCTCTGCCTTGATAAATAATTTCATCCCTCCACCTCTGCTCTTTTCATCAACAAACCAAAAAGCTTCCGTGGTTGTCATTACGCCATCTTCGAGAGCCGGAAATAGTATTAATCCAATACCGCCAATAATTTCATCCTTTTCCCAAAGACCAAATACTTTTCCTGCACCTGAACTAATCAAATTGAACCATCTGTCAGACCATTGCCCAATATCAAAGAATACTTTCTTGTATGGCATTAGGTCATAAAAAGCAGAAAGTACCCCACCCAACTCTAGGAGATTTGATCTATCTTCGATTGATTTAATCATGGAATGAATGGTGATTCTGTAAGTACTGGATGCCTACCCTCATAATAATCAGGTGCACACAAGTTTCCGCTTTGGCTTAAATGTATATCTCCTGCATTTCCAAAAATTGGCTTACCTGCAGTACCGCAACCACCCGGTAAGTTTACGTTTCCATCAACTGTACTCGCCTTAACACCCTGCGCTGACCATGCTGTATTACGAAGTGTTGTATTACTTTCAGGTGAAGCATTTGTGATTTCTTCACCTAATATAAATCTTCCCATGCGTACTGTACCATCCCACCCTGCATTACCCCCGCCATCGGTGGAACCCCGACTGTAATTAATTACCCATTTACTTGAACCTACCCATCCGTGAATAATATTACTCGCACTATACCTTAGCATAGTACCTGTTGCTCCCATGGCTGGCGGGTAACCGTTGTTCTCGATATCGAAGATGAAAGAGCCAAGCGGAGTTCTATTTGTTGTTTGCACCCCTGGGAACACAGGCGGGTCGTCATCTTCATATCCTGAAACTACTCCAGCATGGTCATATAAATACCCTAAAGTTTTTTGATAATCTGGATTGATGTATACATTTCGATTTCGCCAATTATCACTCAAAAAAGTAGGAATTGGAGTAGCCCATCCGTCATATGAAGTTAGAATATAATTTCCGTAATGAGGATACCATTCTATATAATCAAATACACCAGAAAACACATTTGATATATATTCGAAATTATCATAATCATCATCGTCGGGAATTCTGTACCCCCAAACGGAAAACCCTACGACATCTCCTGTTTGTAAATTAGTGTTATATACTGGGCCTGCGCTGAAAGTATATGTATCCGTAGCTAATACATTATGATTAGCATCCATTCCCTTTACGGTTATTGTGTGAGCGTTAGAAGGAGCAACATAAGGATTATCAGGATTAACTTCGGGGATTTCTATTGTTAGCTCATCTATCCCGTTATTATAATGACCTCCGTAACCAGCTCCATCATTAAGACCAGAATATGAGACAATAAATGTTACTGAGTTAATTCCTGTCCCATAAGTGTGGTTAAAAGTTAATGGAGCCTCAGCACCGCCTGTTACAATGGCACTGCTGTCCCCCCAGTCAATGCTCGCATCCGCAGCATACTCATCAAAAGCGTCCTTCCAACCTAAGTCTCGAGTCGTGAATCTCCACTCTCCATTGCCAAGGTAAGTTAATGAGTCTGCGTCACCACCTCTTGTGGCAGAATTTGACCAAACTGTATTATCTGCGTTCCAGCTCATGATATTGATGCCACTTTTACGACATATAGTCTTCTTAGGTTTCCGTAATTCGTATCGTTTAAATTCACAGTAGAACCACTTTTGAAATAGGGACTATTAAGATAAACCCTCTCCTGCGTAAATCCGTAGGTTTTTCCATTTAGTGTTGCACTGTCATTGTTAGTAAAAAAATAATCCACTTGATTGGTACCCCCATTTGCAATTCCCTTGTAGTATCTTGCCCTGAGTTTCCCGTCACTTTCCTTAAGTTTATTAAATATTTCATCAGTAAACATAAGAACAGGGGGAGCCACGTTGCCGTTAGGGAGGTATCCGTATTTACTACCCGGACCCTTAATAGTCGCATTATCGTACCCCCCCATAAATAAATAATCCCATGCATTATTAGAGCTAGAACCACCGTGTGCTGCAGTATGAGCGTTTGAGTCAGGAGATAAGTTGTACGAATAACCTGAATATTCAAAACGTGTAGTGAGTAGTGAGTATTGAGTATATCCAGTTCCAGTTGTCTGAAGCATCTCATCTCCCATATTGAAAGGCAGATAATACAACCTAGTGTATTCATCTATATCATCCCCCCCGTCTTCATCCCCACCATAATTATCTGCAATATTAAATTGCCTGTAATAGGAAATCCCTACAACATCTCCAACTGCATAAGCAGGAGCACTCTCCCCTATGGTAATATCTGCATAGGTTGAACCTGCAGGCATCATATTGTCAGGACCACCATCCAATGACCAAGACCAATGGTCTACATTGCGGGCGGTTACATTTATTCTGTGGGTTGGGCCAGTAGAAGGGGCAACATAAGGATTATCAGGATTAACTTCGGGGATAGATATTTCCAATGACACCGGAGACAAAGAATGACCACCTTGGTCAATATACCCAACACCAAATGTTACTGTGTTAACTTCTCCATAATAAGTGTGTTCAAGAACTTTACTTATTTCTCCTGTAACTTGAACTGTTGCTATATTCCCCCAGTTAACATAAGCAGTTCCAACACCAGCCTCTAATTCGTCACCATTATCGAAACTGAAGGAACCTAAGTCCAGAGTCGTAAACCTCCACTTCCCATTGCCAATGTGGGTCAGGGTGTGCGTGCCACTTAATTGATGGCTACCAGCTCCGACCGAACCGGGAGTGCTTGTCCATACTGTATTATCTGCATTCCAGCTCATGATATTGAATGTATGTATGCTTCTATTAAAATAGAATTTATTGTGCCGCTACTGAATCCTGCATCACTGGCGCCGCCCCAGACTTGCATGTACTGTGCGTCTATGAATCTGTGGTAAAAGTCGTCAGTGGAAGAAGTTACCAATCCGTAACCACCACCAAGGTCTTGCGCTGAAATCCCACTTGGTACAGCTGAATTAAGTATTGACCTGAATCTTATTTTATAAGTTGCTCCTCCCATTGTGGCAGTTATCTCATAGTTTTGATTTGATGGATAACCGAAACTAGTGTCTTTACTCGAATACCATATTGCGGTCGGGTGATTTACGTGTGTTATTGAGCCAGATGTTTTATTAAAATCAAATAAATGGAGTTGGGATACGGTATCGAAGTTCTCAAATAAAACTCCACGAGTCCAGTCTTCTTCATCCTCGTCATCGTTTCGCTCTTGCTGGTTTATGGCTGCAATCAATCCAACCATATCTCCAACTGCAATAGTGGGGGCAGAGGTTAATTCCTCCACACTTGTTATCTCAACAAATGGTGTAGCAACTGTTGCGGTTGTGGTTACTTCACCTCTTAAAGTGTCACCCTCATATCCTTTAAATGCTACATCCCATGTTCCGTCATCTGTTTCATCCAGAACATTTGAAAATACAATAGTTCCATTCACCTCAGCAGGACCCGATGTAATATCATTCACCACCACACCTGAAGTAATCATCCCGGCACGACCCTCTCCTCTTCCTGATAAATCCCAATGACTCTTTGCAAATTCTTCTGCCGTTTTACTTTGCACAGGTTCTGCGACACCATTCTGATCGTAGTCCCATGTGTTATTTGAATCATCGTAATAAGACTGTAAGTCTCCATTTACTGATAAATAATTCGCGTAACTATCTTGCCGAATTGCTTCGTAACTCCAACTTGTAAGCGTGGCAATATCTCCTGATATTTGGTAAGTAACTATCCTGGTAATTGGGTCATATGTAGCAGTTCCAGTAACCTCGAACATCTTCTGCCAAATAGTAACCCCATCAAGCACGAGTTTATCTAGGTCATAATTATTCTGACCATCAACCCACTTGACTTCCTTAGTACTACCTAAATCAACATTCATTCTGCAGTCGTGTCCTCCTGTGCTGAAGTAATTGTTAAAGTTTTAGTATCATCATCATATACAAAACTATTTGGTCCTGCTCCTACTAATGTAGTTAAATCATTTACACTTTCAGTCAGTGCATTTATTGATGCAGTGAGCGTGGAGTCTATAGATTCAGTGCTATCTATAAGTTTATTTATACGATCCGTAATGTTTATAAAGTTATAATCCGCATCCTGTTGAGCTATCGGCCCACCTGAGAACTCCCTGACATCAACAGAATCTGTAGCAGCTGGCGTAGGAGCCGTGCCTTTATTTAGAAATAACTTTGTTACTGACATTATTTTTCCTCCATCGATTTTAAAACTTTATCTATCCAATCACGCAAAAGGGAGGAGACGCTGACACCCAAGGTGCCAGCAATCTCCGTAAGTTTTTGCTTATCCCCGGAGGGGACAGTTAAGGAAACCCTATCCATTAGGCAGAAAGTCCTGCATTAAAGTCTGCAAGGTCACCAAGGGCTTGAGTTTGGGTACGAGTACCAACGAGCAATGAATTCACTGCAAGCGCACCGAGTGTGACTGTACCAAAATTAGCAGACCCGTCTGCTGAAGTAGTTCCTACCTCAAACCTACTATCAGTTTCTTGGAATAAAATGGCTGCATTATCAGTACCTTCACTACGCTCAAGCAAAAGACCAGAATCAGGGGCAGTAGTTGATACTGCTTTAGCACCATCATTCAAGGTTATGATGTTGTCCTTAATATCTAAGTTATTTGTTGATACTGTAGTAGTCGTACCACTAACAGTAAGGTTACCCCCAATTGTGGCATTACCCGTGGTTGAAATACTACCACCCGATACTGCACCTGTAGCAGATACGGAACCTGCTGATACTGCATTTGTAATACTTGCACTACCACCACTAACTGCACCTGTAGCAGATACGGAAGAACCTGAGACTGCACCACTTGCTGTTACTTTGACTGAGGAAACATCACCCTTAACTGTTAAGTTCGCAGCTGTGCCATCAGTTCCAACTGATACTGCTTTATTAAAGTCATTAGTACCTGTCCAGGTATTATTAGCCGCCTTGAGGTTGGTTATTGCGTTACCGACGTTAGTTTTGGTCGCTTGACCAATCTTATAGAATATTGATGTTGTATCTGCCATTTTATTTTCTGTTTAAAGTAAGCTAGGAATTAGCTTAGAATTGTTGTTGGTTGAAGAAATTTTTGCGTTACTATTTAAAGCACTTTCTAGTTGTGGTTGAATGTTAGCTACCAATGCTCCGGTGTCTAGGGA
>Ga0181389_1000373_pt1 | contig 18352 bp, 19 predicted proteins | sample 12SPOviralmetaG_FD_130121 | JGI IMG/M metagenome (GOLD analysis project Ga0181389, IMG submission 130121) | Marine viral communities from the oligotrophic San Pedro Time Series (SPOT) site, San Pedro Channel, CA, USA - 12 SPOT_SRF_2010-06-29 | ecosystem: Environmental > Aquatic > Marine > Strait...
CGGGTCTGAAATATTGCGCTTGGCGCGGAAAAGGTATTGAGGAAACTTATTGTCATATTAAAGACGATGGCGAGGAAATGGTTGTGGTCAGTATCAATCCAAAATTTTATAGACCAGCAGAGGTAGAATTACTACTTGGAGATTCTACGCCAGCAAGAAAAGAATTAGGTTGGGAACCAAAAACAAACTTTAAAAATTTAGTTCGTAAAATGGTAGAAAGCGATCTAAGTGGCTAAAGAACCTACATATTTTCAAGAGAGGAGAGATTTCATTGCCCGTATGCTTGCGGAGCAACCCAAGGGTGCATACGCTAGGGAGATGAAGTTTACTAAAGAAATCTTTTCTTCTTACAATATTGATTTTCTCAAAGTGGTATCCCCACCTTTTGAGCTTAATTCTTTGGCTTACTTAATAAGTCAGGACGGTAAGAAATATCTTTCATTACAAGAGAAGATTTGGCTTTACAAGCCAGAAAAACATCTTATAATAGAGCAGAAGGATAAGGTCGGTGAAGACTGGAACGGTAAAAGAAAGAAAGGATTTAGAGAGTTTTTAAATGAGTAAGGTAAAGGAAGCAGAAGTTAGCCTGTCTAAAGATCAGGAGTTTACAGAAAAGTATTTTAATTCTAACAAAGAATTGCATACAAATTTTGAAGAGTTTAGGGGCAACTATAAAATTTCAACAGGCTCTAAGATTTTTGATCTAGCTGTTGATGGTGGTTTGCAATCTGGATTGGTTCGTTTTGTAGGCCCAACAGAAGGCGGTAAAACCTCTGAGGCTCTTGAGATTCAAGCTAACTACCTTGAAACTTTGGAAAACTCCAAAGGTATATTTGTCTTGGCAGAAGGGCGGCTTTCAGATAAGATGAAAGAAAGATGTCGATCAACATTTGTTTATCATCCAAAAGATTGGGTGGATGGAACAGTTTTGGTTTTTGAGTGCAATATTTATGAGACAGTTTTTGATTGGTTGCGTGAGTTAGTTACGAAACACTCTGATAAAACTCGTTATTGTGTTATCATTGACAGCATGGATGGGCTTCTACCAGAAGCGGCTTTGAAAAAGTCAACTTCAGATGCAGCTAAGATCGCTGCTGGTGCAGTTATGACGGGCGACTTTCTTAGAAGAACAAATGGCTACATGGCTAAACGTGGACATTTGTGCATTATGATGGGCCAAGTTCGTGCTGAGATTAAAGGGCAATACGAAGCTAAAGACAAAAATAAATTAGGAGGAGCTTCTGGCGGCAATGCTGCCGTCCATTATCCAGATTGGGTTTTTGAATTTCAGCGACCAAGACCTACAGAAAAAATTCTACCCAAAGGCGCGGGAGAAGGCGAGTTGACTCTTGCAAAAAAACCTATAGGTCAATTGGCAAAAGTAAAAATCTGGAAGTCAACAAATGAAACTTCCATGATTGTTATCCAGTATCCAGTTAAGTTCGGAAGAGTAGGAAAGTCTTCAGTGTGGGTAGAGAGGGAAATCGTAGACCTTCTTCTTCAGTGGGGCTTCTTTGAAAAGAAAGGATCTTGGTTTTCTTCTAGCGAAGAGCTAACTGATAGTCTAAAACTAGATGAACCGATAAAGCTTCAAGGCATTGAATCTATTTATGATCTCTTAGAGAAAGATTCAGAGCTAACAGATAAGCTTAATGACTTTTGCGATAAGAACATTTTAAATGTATGACCTTTAAAAGCTTGGCTGGTCGAGAAGTTAAAGTCAAAAAAAGTTATGTCTATAAAATAGACTGGCAAGGTAATTCTCTTTCCAAACTACAGAGGTCTGTAAAGAAAGAGCTTGCAAAATATTGGGAAGCTGATATAGTTTATGAAGAGTTTCCTGTAGCTGGAACAAGATTGAATTTTGATTTTTACAATGCTACAAAAAATATTGTATTAGAAGTTGATGGGCATCAGCATTACAGATATAACAAATTTTTTCATGGGCAAAACAGGTTCAATTTTTTACAGCAACTCAAACGAGATAACGATAAAGAAAAATTTTGTGACCTTAATGGGATCAAACTACATAGGGTGAGAGAGGGAGAAGATTATAAACACATTTTGTCTGAATTAGATTTATGAAAGATGATATTGATAACATCAAGAATGATGCAAACACAATTCCAGAAGTGCAGCTTACTAAATTGTTCGACAGAACAGGAAGCACTTACGGAGGTAATAAAGGCTTTGTTCTTTTCTATATCAATGAACAGGGCAATCCATTTGCGGTTATGAAGTTTGAAAATAATGCTGTAAGATTTGCCTTAGAAAAATCTATTGATATGTTTAAATTATCTATGGAGCAATCAGAGTGGATGGGTAGTATTGGAATTGACATTGACGAAGAAGGAGATTCAAACAAATGATAAAAAGTTTTGAATTAGAAAAAAAAGTAATATCTGGTATATTACAACATCAAGAGGCTTGGGGTCAGGTTTCTAACATCTTAACAGATGAAGACTTTTACTTTGAGGACTCAAAAGTAAACGTAACGATCTTTAGAATGCTTAAATCTGCATTAGACAATGCAGAGTCTATTGACGAAACAATTTTAATTTATCGGGTTAAACAGTTAGGGATGACATTCCCTGATTCAATTGACATAACTGATTATATTCAAAACCTTACCTTTATGAAGGTAACAGCCGATAACTTTTTATCCTCTGTTAGAGAACTAAAGAAAGTGTCTATCAGGAGAGAAGGTTTCAATATCTCTGAAAAGCTTCAAAGGTATGTCAAGAAGGCAGACCCATCAATGCCATATAATCAATTGGTTGACGGTATGGATAAAATTTACAATGATGGAGTATCTGCTTTTGAAATGGGTGATGAAAAACTTGTCAACTTAGCCGACATTGCAGAACAGATTGTCGAAGATAGGGGAGATAACCCTCCAGAGGAAGTTGGGCTTATGGGTCCATATCAGACCCTAAATAAAATTTACGGCTCTCTAGTTAGAGCGGGAAACATTACTTGTGTAGCGGCGAGAGCAAAGGTTGGAAAAACATCTCTATTGATAGATATGTTGTTAAAAATCTCATACGAACATGGTGTTCCAATTCTACATTTTGATAATGGAGAAATGAGCGAAGAAGAACTTGTGTTCCGAATGGTTTCTGGAGCGTCTGGAATCCCTGTTCACTTGCTTGAAAGCGGTAAGTGGAGACACACTGCATATAAAGATTGGACAGCGCAAGAGGTCGTAGAGCGGGTCCGTAATGTTTGGGATAAAATGAAGAAGATTAAGATTCTTTACCACAATGTTGCCGGTATGAGTTCTGATGAAATGTGTTCGCTTCTGAAGAGATATTATTACAGCGATGTAGGTAGAGGCAATCCTCTAATCTTTTCTTTTGATTACTTGAAAACAGATTTTGGAAATCTTGATAAAGGAGCGGGTTGGGCTTTTGTAGGTAAGACTCTGCACGATTTCAAACAGCTTATTAGTAGAGAATTAAAATTCGACGGCAATCCATGTGTTGCTATGGTGACTTCTGTTCAAACAAATAGATTAGGTATTACAAATAACAGGGACTCTGACTCCATTGTGGAAGATGAATCTGTCATTGGGTTGTCAGATAATATTATTCAGTTTGTCTCGCATCTTTTCCTTCTTAGGAAGAAAACAATAGATGAAAGGGTTACAGAGGGAGATCATTTTGGCACTCACAAACTAATTTGTTTGGCCGCAAGACACTTGGGAGAAGATGCTTTCGGGCATTTAGAGCCTGTAGAGGATGTAGAGGGAAATAATAGAAATAACTTTGTAAACTTACATTTTTCCAATTTCAATGTAGAAGACAGGGGTGACCTAAGAGATATCGTCAGAAACTCAAGGGGAGAAGATATTTTTGTTAACGATGAAGCGCAAGACTCTGGATTGCCAGCAGGTTTTAATTAGAAGTTTTAATTTATGATTGATAGAGCGTCTATTCTAAGAGAAATAGGATACAACCTTGAGGATAGAGGAACCTATTGGCAGACAAGTGCTATCTTTCGAGATGGAGACAATAAAACCGCTCTTAGAATTTATAAAGACTCTGGAGTATGGAGCGATTTTGTGGAAGGTAACAAGCCTTTGCCATTTGAAATACTGCTAAAAAAAACTTTAAATACCAACGATGTTTCTAAATATCTAAGTGGCACTACCTCATTTTCAACAAATAACAAAAAGGAATTTTTGAAAGAAGAAAAGACATTCCCAAACTCAAGTCTGCAAAAACTATTGCCAGATTATTCTTTTTACATAAACAGGGGCATTTCTACCGAAGTTCTAAAAGAGTATAAATCAGGTCTTGCAAGTAGCGGAAAGTTTTACCAGAGGGTCGTTTTTCCTATTCACAGAGAAGATGGGCGCATTCATGGCTTCTCTGGTCGATTGGGCTATGAAGCAGCAAACGATGACGCTAGACCGAAGTGGTTGCACTACGGTAAAAGCGCAGACTGGTTTTACCCATTCTTTTCTTTAGAAGGTGTTGCCGATCAAATAATTAAAGAAAATTCAATTTTTGTTATTGAAAGCATTGGTGATTCTTTGGCTATGACCCAACAGGGCATGAGGAATCATATGGTTGCTTTTACAAACGTCTTAAACACAAGACAAGTATCTCGCCTAGCTACTTTAAATACTAATATTATATTAGCGTTTAACAATGATGAAGGGCAGAACAGAGGGTTTGATGGCGCGTTGTCTTCTTGCTTGAAGCTTATGGATCAAGTCGATCTAGAAAAAATTTGGTTTTACCCACCTCCAGCAGAGGATTTTGGAGAAATAATTAAAAATGGAGGTAATTTAAAAGAATACCAACAAAACTTAAATTTAAATTCAGATTTTCACAAAGACTGTATAAAGAGGTTGATAGACTACGCACCTAACGCTAAGATACCGAAAGGATTACGGACAAAAGTTAGCAAGCTTAAAAAAGAATGGGCATTTTTATATGGCTGATACAACAAGACCCATCAAAGCCTTATCTGCGAGTAGAATAAAAACACTAGACTCTTGCAGTTGGATTTATTGGTGCAATTATCATTTAAACCTTCCCGATCAGCAGAACAGCGGTTCGATCATGGGAAGCGCATTGCATAATGTTTATGAGTGTTTAGGCAACCCTAGACACAAAAAGTTATATAATCAGCTAGTCAAAGGGCAATGTATGGAATCATGCCCTGTTGTGCATAGATACCTTTCTTCTTACATTACAAATAGAGGTTTAACATTAGAAGAGTTTGGTTCGATCTTGGACAAGATGTTAATTGAAGGAATTAACTATGATTTTTTCGGAGAGCAAAAGTTAAACGCAAAGCCAAGCGAGTCTTTTTCTGAAATAGATTTCAATATTGAAAAAGTAGAAGGAGATATCTCTTATCGAATCAGAGGCTTTATTGATAAATTATTCTTGTTTAAAGAGAAGAAAGAGTCAATTATCCGTGACTTTAAAAGCTCTAAAAGAAAATTTGAAGGCAAGGAGTTTATTGATAATGTTCAAGATTTAATGTATAGGCTTGCTCAGTGGCATTTATATCCAGAATATTTAGTTAAGAGAATGGAGTTTGTTTTTATGCAATACGACTGTTCAGGTGAGGAATATGGAAGAACAGAGCAAGAAGAGAAAAGGAGACTAAAAGAAAAAGGTAGCTCTCTTAACATTGATTACAGCGATGCAGGTGTTATTATTACACCGGATGTAACAGCAGCAGAATTAAAAGGGTTTGAGTATTATTTAACAGATGTTCAAAAAGTTATTGACAACTTTAACGAAGACCTAGCAAGAGACAACTTTGCAAAAGATAAAGGCTATCCTGATAAATATTATGGCTTTTCGGGTCAATTAATCTGCGGTCGAGCAGACTCTCCAACACACAAGAAAAAAGATGGCTCTATCATGTGGGGTTGTCAGTATAAGTTTGCTAAATTCTATTGGGCGATTTGTGATGAAGAGGGTTCTGTTATCAAAACTTCTGATTTAAAAAAGGAGCTTCCTAAGCCGACAAAAGGACAGAAAATAGAAAGAAAATTTTATGAAGGCTGTCCTAAGTATCAGTTCCTTGATTATAATAAAGAGATAGCGAAAAAAGCCGCTGATAAGGGTCTGTCAGAAAAAAAGGAACAAAACAATATTGACTTTACCGAAGACCTGTGGTAATATCATTATAATGATTCCATTATTCAAATCGCATTTTTCAATGGACGGGCGTTCAAGCCTTTCTTTCGAAAACATTTTTGAGATTGGGAAAGATTTAGACGAGATCGTTCTTGTGGAGGATTCTATGGCTGGCTTTAGAAAAGCCAAACAAAAGTCTTTTGAATTAGAAAAGCCATTACGTTTTGGTCTTAGAGTCGAGACAAAGCTCTGTGGCGATTCTAGTAAGCTTATTTTCTTTGCAAAAGACAATCAAGGAATTGATACTTTAAGAAGAATTTATACAAACGCTTTTACTGGAGAAGATAAAGCTTTTAAGATTGGAGAGGTTGAGTTAAACGGTGTGCAGGTAGCTGTTCCATTTTATGATTCCTTTATACATAGAAGCCTACATAATTTTGGAGACTTCAGCATCAACCTGCCTGATGATGCAGTATTCTTTGAAGAAAGCAATAGACACCCCTTCGACTATCAAATTTCAAGGGCTATAAAAAAATGGACAGATAAAGCTGTGTCAGTCAAATCTATTTTCTACCAAAACAAGGAAGACTTTCCTTCTTTTCAATGGTATAAGTCTGTGTGCAACAGAAGACAAGGTAAGTCTCCAGAATTTCATAATCCTAATCTAGAAGATTTTTGTAGCGATGAATTTTGTTGGGAAAGCTACCAAAAACAAAATAAGATATGCTAAAATTTGATCAACTGTATTTCCTTTTTGATACTGAAACTGAAGGATTAAATCACAAGTCTTCACGACCTTGGGAGGTATCTTTTGTTATCGGCAAAGGTAATTACATAGTCGAGAAAAAACAGATTTATATTGATTGGCCTGACTTGGAGTTATCTAGTAAGATTAAAAAACTCACTGGTTTCGATCAAGGTAAATACGACAGAGAAAAAGTATCACCTAAACAAGCATTTGAAATAGTAAAAAAGTATCTATATAATCCTAAGTATATGATCGTAGGCCAAAACATTATTGGATTCGATGTATATATTACAGCTATTCTTTCTGAACTATGTGGTGAACCCATTACTGATTTTTCATTTATGGATAGACTGCTTGACACTCGTTGTCTTTCCACTGCCCACAAAGAAGGTTTGGAGAAACCTAGAAATGGAGAGTTGCTTAGTTGGCAATATAAGTTAAGAAACGACAGGACTCTAAAGGCTAAAGTTAGCCAAGGCGTTATGCTGAAATATTTTGGTATCGAACACGATCCCACTAAGCTTCACGATGGACTTTATGATAGCGAAAAATGTTGGGAGTTATTTAAGTGCCTAAGAAAAGCTTTAGAATTATAAATACATGTTTGACGATTTTAAAATATACGATGATTGTGAACCCGCTGGTCTTGAGCTTCCTACAATTCAGTTAGAACCAGATTTGCTTTCTGATCTAGAACTCACAAAAGAATGCGGATCGAAAGAAGTCTTGTCGGCTTTGTCAGAAAAGGGTTTCAAGGATAGGGGGATCAGCGATCTTCCTAATAAAGAAGAATACAGGGATAGACTTGAGTATGAGCTAAATACTTTTGAAGAGCTTGGCTTTACAGATTACATTCTTTTGAATTGGGAGGTTATTGGAAGAGCTAGAGAAAGCGGATACCCTGTGGGTGACGGGCGTGGCAGTGGAGCGGGTAGCCTTGTTCTTTTTCTTTTGGGAGTAACAAACCAAGATCCGATAGAACACAATTTGTTCTTTGAGAGATTTGTTTCTAAAAACAGAGCTAAAAAAATTACAGACAAACATGGCAAAGAGTTTCTTGTTGGATCTTTAGCTCCAGATGTTGATTCGGATATTTCTCACGATACCAGAGGTAAAGTGGTTGAGTTTATCGAAAAAAAACATAAGGGCCGCACTTCTAAAATCCTTACATTCAATACTTTTTCATCTAAGCTCTGTATCAAAGAAGCGGCAAAATATTTTTATTCTATTGAAGAAGAGGAGGCTACTAAGATTAGCGATATGATACCAAAAGAACATGGTATCGTTATGTCTTTGAAGAGAGCGCGTGAAGAAAGCGAGCCTTTCGACAACTGGTGTTCAGACCACCCAAAGGCTATTCAAGCCGCTCTCAAGATAGAAGGATTAAATAAAAATACTGGTGTTCACCCATCTGGCATAGCTATTTGTTCTCAAGCTATTGATAATGTTGTTCCATTGCAGCGAACTAAGGACGGTGATTTGGTTTCGGGATATGACATGAATGATGTAGCAGACTTAATGGTTAAGTTTGACATATTGGGTTTGAGAACCTTGTCTATTGCTGATAGAACTTGTAAGAAAATAGGTATTAGCTTTGACGATATTGATCCTAACGACCCTTTTATTTATCAAGTATTGCAAGACTTCAATCATCCTTGTGGGCTGTTTCAAATTTCCGCTGACACAAACTTTGAAGTAGCAAGGAAAGTAAAGCCAATGAACCTGCAAGAGTTGTCAGATGTTGTGGCTTTAGCGCGACCCGCTGCATTACAATTTGTGGGAGACTACGTTCAACAAAAACATATACCAGAGAAGCTTGGGTATAATGAACAGTTGGATGAAATTTTAGCTTCGTCAAAAAATGTTATGCTTTACCAAGAGCAAACAATGAAAGCTTGTCACGAAGTTTTTGGCATGAGCTTGGATGATGCAGAAACTCTTAGAAGAGACATCGGCAAAAAGAAAGTTGAAGAAATACCGAAGTGGCAGAATAGAATTTTTGAAGCAGCAGAAAAGAATGGTATTAGCGAAGAAGCCGCACAATACTTTTGGGATGTTGTTGAAGCTGGAGCATCTTATCAGTTCAACTTGTCTCACAGTATTTGTTACGGCGCGCTTGCAGCGAAGACAGTTTGGTTGAAATACAAATATCCACAAGAATTCTTTACTTCTATTCTAGAAATATCTGAATTTGAGCAAGACCCATTGGAGGTAGTTTCAGAAGTTAACAGGGAACTTCCTTCTTTTAATATCAAACTACTACCCCCTAATTTAGAGCAGTCTTCTATCAATTTTACAATTGAAGACGGAAATATTCGTTATGGGCTTAAATCAATTAAAGGTGTTTCTGATAATACAAAAAAGGCATTAGAAGAATTTGTGACTCTGCAACCTAGAAATAAATACGATGTTTTTGCTTACGCCAAGCAGTGTGGAATTAACATAGGCGTTCTTAGCTCTCTAATTTACGCTGGTGCATTAGGAAATGACAATAGAGCTAAGAAAGCTTTGGAGGCTCAAGCTTATAACAAGCTGACAGAGGCGCAGCAGAGAAACTTATATAAACTTGGAGAGAAGTATAAATATGATTTACTGTTTTCGATTAAAGATGCAGTAGAGAGAGAAACCAAGGGCGATAACAATCGTGTTATCATGTCTCAAAAGAACTTTGATAACTTCAAGAAAAAGTTTGAGCCTTATAAAGAGCTTTATATTTTAAATAGAGAACAAGGTAGACTTTCCTTGTGGTGGTTTGAAAAGGAATTACTAGGATATAGCTTTTCATTCGACTTGATAGATTGTTTTAATCAGTCGGGCGACTTAATTACTGTAGAAGAATTTAAAAAAGAAACTCCAGATAGTTGGCGCATGGTTTGTCAGGTAGATGACTTTTTTATTAAAATCAGTCAGAACGGTAATAGATATATGAGGATGTCACTTTCTGATGATAGCGCAAAAGTTGATATGATTTTTTGCGACTCTGCTAGAGAAGAGAAGTTGACAAATTTCTTAAATGAGCATAAAATAGATAAGAAGGATATTGTTGTTATTCAAGGTAGTGGCAAATGGATAAGTAGGATAAATCCTATTGATGCCAAAGTTTATACCAAGACGCGACAGCTAAAAGGATAGTATGCAAAACTCAAAAGACTTAGAGTATATTCTGAATCGTTGCTCAGAAAGAGCCAAAGTCTTAAATAGACCATATGTTTGTCTAGACATAGTTTTCAATGAATTAATAAATAGTAGGTGCGCCTCCGTAGAGTCTATTTTTAGAGCCTTGAGCTTGGATGTTTTGGAGGTAGCTTTAGTTTCCGTATTGTATTGTGCAGAGAAGAAGACTTCCAAAAACCCTTCTGGAAGATTTAACCGTGACTGTAAAGATTTGTTTGACCGTATGGAAGAACTTAGGGTTGAATTAGAGCAAGAAGATAATACTCCAGAATTACTTTTATTAGCTTTTTTCTGTTTTGACAAAAAAAGCAATGTCATTAAATTCTTCGATGAAGCTGGATTAAATTTCGAGACAGTAAGATCGCAAACACAATCTTTCATAACGGATTGTCCATTTACAAAAACAAACTTTTTTGAGCATAAAGAGCTTTCTGATTTAGATATAGAAGAAAGCGAGGAAGAAAAAGAAGAAAAAAGTATTCTCGATCCGCTGAAGCCTAATCCGATTTTGGATAAAGTGGCAACTAATTTAAATCAAAAAGCTTTCGTGGGAGAGTTTGATTCTTTGATACCGTTTGAGGAAAAAATCAATGAAGTCATAGTAACTTTATGTAGACAGAAAAAACCTAATGCAATACTTGTGGGCGCTGCTGGTGGAGGGAAAACTAGCATTGTAGAATCTCTGGCGAAACAGATTGTGGACAAAGAGGTTCCAGAGATATTGGAAGATATGGTTATCTTTGAGCTACAATTGTCTAGTATTGTTGCAGGGACAAAATACAGGGGAGAATTTGAAGCGAAACTAGAAGCTTTCTTAAAAGAAGTTACAAAGTATGATAACGTAATTATTTTTATTGATGAGATACATACTTTAGTTGGTGCTGGTGGAACTGGAACACAAAACGATTTAGATGCGTCTAATATTCTGAAGCCTATGCTGGCAAGAGGTGATATCAAATGTATTGGTGCGACCACTCATTACGAATATGAACAAAAAATCAAAACTGATCCAGCTTTGGACAGGCGTTTTGAGAAAGTTGTTGTAGTTCCACCTACAAGATCAAGGGTAGAGAAAATTCTTCCTGATTTGATATCTTTTTACACAAAATTTCACAAGGTAAAATATACAGATGTCTTTACTACAAAGGTTTTAGACTATTGCGATAAGTTTTTACCTAACAGGGTATATCCTGATAAGCTGATTGATGCTTTAGATCATTGTGCGGCATCTGCTAAAATAAAAGGTGCAAAATCGGTATCACAGCCTGAGTTAAAAGCTTTTTTTGGCAAGAAGCGCGGGATTATTTCAGATAAAGACACTATTAATGATTTGATCAAAGATTTGAATGAAAATCTTATAGGTCATACTGAGGATTTTAAAACCTTTAAGAACTCGCTACGTAGCCTATCGTCAAGACCGTCAGAATTCAAGAATGCACATCCACCATTCTTTCTTTTTTATGGCTCTGGTCAAACTGGAAAAACTTCTCTAATTAATATTATAGAGCAATACGCTAAAGGACAAGACGTAGCCACGTTTAGAACAAACGGCAGAAATCTGACAGAGACGCAATGGGTAACAGGATTTCACGATAAAGCTTATTCTATTAGTCAAAATGTAGCATTATTGAACGTTTCGTTGGTTCTCATTGATGATTTTGATAAAGCAGCTACAAAAGCACAAGAAGCTGTATTACAAATTGCAAGAGAGAATGAGATAACAATGACTAATGGTGAAACAGTGGATTTTTCAAATACTATTTTTGTATTAACGACAAATCAGAAGTCTCAACCCAAACGACTTGGATTTAATGAGGGCGGGGAGGACAAAGCTCTGCCAGTTTTAGATGATGCTCTAAAAAATTTCTGCTTTGAACAAATTAATTTAAAAACAATTTCTAAGCGAGATTTGAAGATTTTATTAACCAAAAGGTTAAAAATATCGCCATTTATAAAGGATTTTGATAAAGTTAATAAAATTATCAAAGATAATTTTGATAAAAAAGATTTTATTCGTATTTCTAAAAAAGAGCTAGAAAAAATTATTTTTAAATAGATTACCGTGTAAAATCTGATACATGGTTTCAAAAAAAGAGAACAAAGGGCTAAAATCTTGGAAGGCTATTTTTCTCGCAATTTCACTTGCTATAATTTCTAGTGGAATAGTTCCCGCTTTTATAGGTTTTTTGACCAAGGTTTACGAGATAGAAAAAAGTGCAGAGCCTGTTTCTCACTTAAATCTAAAAACAACCGCACTTATCTATAACTCTATGGTTGAAATGCAGACCTCAGTTGGAGCAGATAGCGTTGTTTTGCTGAAAGCACACAATTCTGGTAGTCCTATTCCAAATAAATCTACTATTGTTGCGGAAGTTTTTGATGCCAACGAAACATCTTCGATCTTTAATCTTTGGCAATCTCAACCTTTAGACAGGCATTATGTAACTTTATTAGAAGACCTCCTTGCCTCAAGAAGAACAAAGATTACCACAGGAGAGATTGAAGGCTCTTCTATACTTAAAAATATTTACTTGAGTTCTGAAATAGTGGAATCAGATATACATTATCTTGGAGCGGACGAGGATAATATTTATTACTTGTCGATTGGTTTTACAAGCGATATTAATTTTGACCCCAAATACGAAACTGTGACTAGGGCTGCGACAGAGAGAATCAAGAGATACATGAGAGACATGGGGGCTTTTAAATGACCTTGGCAAGCTGCATACTTATGGCGTTACTTAGCTTTGTGGCGGCGAGCCAAGCGATTGCAGAGACTTACAAAAGAGATTCTTTCTTTAGAATATTCTTAATATGGAACCTTGCTTGTTTGGTATCTGTTTTGATGTCTTTTAAGATATATCAGAGGGTAAATGAAGATGCTGCAACAATATTGGATGTAGGATCAGAATCTTTGTTTCTTATTTTAGCAATTTCATATTTATATCATACTATTGTTGACAATTTCTGCAAAGACATAAAAAAAGGGTGACGAATAATCGCCACCCCTTTATTTTGTAACCTTCGTTTTATTATTTTTAAATTACTTAAAACGGAGAGTTTTTCCTCCAACTGAGAGAGAACCAATCGACGCTTTCGCAAATTTGCGGTTGACCCTTGCGTTGCGATCAAGGACGGTAATATACTCGTTAGAGCAGCTTACAAGTTGAGCATTGATAGTCTCTCCCTGCTTTGTGACAAGTCCGAAGAATCGTCCCTTCAGATTTGACAGACTATTATCTAGACGTTTGTTTGATGTAGTATTCATACGGAATGATTATATCGTATTTGTATGAAAAATCAAGTAATTTTTTCTTAAAAAAAGATGAATTTTCCGGTTGTAGTTCTCAAAAAATGTGTCATAATAGGTTAATGAGTGGAAACACCGCAAAACGGATCAGAAAGAAAGCGGGGTTGAACGATCAACCAGAAAGCCCCGTCCTTAGAAGGATTTATAGACGTTTAAAAAAACAATACAAGAAACTTCCTTCACCACAAAAAGCCAATTTTTTTAAAGTATGAGTGATACAAACGACTGGAAAGAAAGAGAGGCGGGAGCATTTTGGTCCCGCGAAAAGAACGGTGGCGAAAAATACCTCACGGGGTATGTTGAAGTCAACGGAGAAAGAGTTCAACTTGTTGCATTCCGCAATAAGTTCAAGCAAGATGGTGAGAATACTCCCGATCTTCGTGTTTATCTAGATAACCGCGATACGGAAGCTTCAAATTCATCGAGCGCAAAGAAGGTGCAAGAAGACCCTCTTCCCATCTAATTCGGAAGGCGACCCCTTTTTCGGAGGGGTCGCTTTAAAACATGAGTATTCTAAAGTTGATTCAGACTGTCTTACGGTTACTTACAGCTTATTTTGAGCTTAAAAACAAGTCGATTTCCTTTGATTTGGTTCGCGACTCTGAAAATCGTCAAGACGACTTGATTCAACAGATTGAATATTTAAGAGAAAAAGCAACAGAGGAATCCACTTCTAAAGCTGATTTTCTGAGGGGTAGACTGCAAAGAGAAAAGAAATATTATGAAGACATTCTTGTTAGTAATGCTGCTGATGATGGCAGCGACACTGGTGGCTTGTAAAACCAAGCAGCCTGATATTTTAAATCTAAATATCTATCAACCTAGTATCTTAGAATTACAAGGTGGTAAGTCTATCCAAACAGCGCGTGGTATTTATACCCCACAGCTAGATGAAATCTGGCATAGTGACAAGCGTTTTAGAGAATTAGAAAGAAGTTCCTATTAAAACAAGCAAGTGTAATATTAGATATGACATGGTTAACTGAAAACTGGACAGATATTGTCAATGCAGTTACGGCTTTAGTGGCTGCTGCCGCAGCGGTGACAGCCCTTACACCGTCTCCCGAAGATGATAATGTATTGAAGAAAATCCGTGACGTTCTTAACGTCATTGGTTTCAATGTTGGTAACGCCAAAAACGAAAAAGACTGATTTAATCATACGGTCTTGATACACAGAATCCGTTCGATTCTAAAGAATCGTGCGGATTTTTTTTGTATATACGTGTAATTTTACTTAAAATAAGATATGGCGGGTGGAGTTTACAATTTAGTCCTTGGAGCAGATGAGATAAATGAAGCTGTTTCTGGAGCTTATCAAGCATTGATAAGCGATCATGGATACACTGGTGATGTAAGAGTCATTGGAGGCGCTTATTATGATTTTTTAAATACTGAGCTTTTAGCAATAAACGGAAACGTTGATGTTACTGGTAATTTAATAGTAGAAGGAAACGTTACAGGCAATGGAGTTTCAAACCTTGCACGTTTAAATGTTACAGGAGATGCCTTTTTAGCGAGCATAACAGGTAATCCAGTTTTTGATCAAATAACTGCCACAGGAGACGCTGACCTTTCTTCTTTAATCAACGGAATAAAAGTTGCGGGTGGAGCAAATATAGCTGGTGGCGTGAATGTAGATGGTGGCATCAGTAATACTGGAGATTTAAAAAACTTTGGTCAATTTCATGTTAACAATGACATTTTTATCACTGGAGATACAAATATCACTGGAACCTTGTTTATAAACGGAACTGCGATAACTGGCGAAAATAATTTAAATATTAATATCTCAGGTGGTGGAACAGGTGGGCTTAACTTTTTTACAGAAGAATTTTTAAATGCGACTAATACCCATTATGGATTATGGGGAACATCTTCAATTAATAGCACAGGCGTAGGCGCAGAGGGAAGTGCCGCTAATCCAGACCATATTGACTTCGCAATGCAGTCAAAGGGAAGCGGGGCTTATGTCATAAATCCACAAAATACTGCGAACAAAAGGGGAAAGTTGGTGATTGATTTTCAACCCGAAAGAGGAAATCCTCTTTTTGACAATACAACGGGGAACATGTCTATAACTGTAGGCTCTAGAAACATGCACCATACAGAAGAAGGTGTTGTTATAGGTAATAGAAATAGAGTCAGGCACAACGGAACGTTTGATGCAGATCATTACAATTTTGTCGGTGGAAGAAATAATAAATTTTTGAATGTAGGAAGTTCTAATGCTATCGGTCTAGCTAACTCAGCTTTTACCGCTACAAATTCTAGCATTATTGGTCAAGCTAATATTGTAACTGGAGCAAGCACCATTCAACACTCGGTGATAGCGGGTAATTCAAACCAAATAAGTGGAAGTTTTAGTTCTTCACTTGGTTATAGAAACTCCTCTGCAAAGGCAAAGTCTACAAACATTGGAGTAGATTCTCAATCAAGTAGGTTTGGAGAGATAGCTTTCGGTAATGGAAGATTCGCTAAAAACGGAGACTCACAAACTTCAGTATTCATCTCTAGATGTTCAACATCTAATGCTGTTGAAACAGAGGTCTTCTTAGATAATTCTAGTGAAAGAATCACTGTTGCTACAGATTCTGCAATTGCTTTTGAAACTTTGATTGTCGCAAAGCAAGCATCAAACTCAAACGCTGCTGGATATAAAATCTCAGGGATTATCGGCAACAACGGAGGCACAACCGCTTTGGTTGGTTCAATTACAAAAACTGTTTTGGGCGAAAGTGTTGCAAGTTGGGACGCTACAATTGAAGCAGATGATACCAATGACGCTCTTGTAATTAAGGTCACAGGAACAGCAGGTAATAATATTCAATGGGTCGCTACAACGACTACTTCTGAGGTTGTTTTTTAAGTTAATTTTGATATAATTAGTTAATGAATTATGTCTTTCTCGGAGACTCTCCAACTCTGGAGACTGGCTTCGCTCGCGTTACTAAAAATATTATTCCAAACTTGCGGCTTCCTAATAAGCATACTTGGGGTATAGGCTACAGAGGTTTGCCACACGATTATAATTTTAATATATATTCGGCAAATATAAACTCCAGTTGGCTTGATAGTCAAAACAGAGAGAGATTTCAAGATTTTTTGCTCGCACTTGAAGGTCCGATTGTCCTTTGGTGTATCCACGATGCTTTTAGACTAGCACAATTTAAAGGAATTTTTAAAAGGATAAGAAAAGAAAAAGAATTAACGATTGTAGCTTATATTCCTGTTGACTCTTATTTGGATGAAAAAGATGGAGAGTTTATTTCTATTGTAGATATTCCAGTCGCTTATACAGAGTTTGGAGCAAAAAACATAAGAAGGTTTACAGATAAGAAAGTAAAGGTCATTCCACATGGAAACGATCAAGATTTTAGAAAAATAGAAAATTTTGATAGAACTAATTATTTTCCTCAGTTGCACCAAGGTTTAAAATTAATTGGCATAGTTAATTCAAACTCTGAGAGAAAAAATCTTTTTCGTTCTATGGAAATTTTTAAAGAATTGATTGCGAAGGATAACTCTTGGAGACTTTATGCACATTGCGATTCGAAAGGCTTCTTCGATCTGAAGAAAATTTCAGAGGAGATGGGACTTCAACAATTTATAATTTTTGGCGATCCATATTTTAATTCAAACATAATTGGTCATACAGCTTGCAGCAAGGAAGAATTAATTAACGTCTATAACTGCTTCGACCTTCTTCTTTCAACCTCTTACGGAGAAGGATGGGGCTTAACTGCTACAGAGGCTGCTAGTTGTGGTGTTCCCTTGGCCTTGCATAAAAGCACCGCACATGAAGAAATATTCGATGATAACTCCTGTATTTTCCTACCTTCTTCCAGAAAGGCATACTATGATACTAAAATTGTAGGAGATTTAGACCCGATTGAATCATCAGAAATAATTCACAGAGAATTTCAACAAAGGGATCTAAACGCTCAGACATATGCGGCCAAGAAGATAGTTGATTCTTTTAATTGGGATAAAATCAATAATGATTGGCAAAACACTCTGTTAGAAGCGGGAGGCGTTAAGCGCGAAGTAAAAGACAAATATTTAATATCTTCTGCAATGAGAGTGGGATCTACGATGCTTGGAAGTTTAGTTGCAGAAATTACAAAAAAACCAAATGCTGAATATATTTATGCAGATGAATTTGGATTAGATAATTTCTTTAAATATTTTCACGACCTATCTGATGAAAAATGGTATAAAAGCCACTCTATTTTGCCAGATGATTTTGAGAGCGTCTTGGAACAATGTGATGGCTTGAAAATTTTAAATATCATTAGAAAAACCGAAGACGCTATGGCTAGTAGATTTTACTTTTCATACAAACATTCTCCCAATAAAGGTTATGATAGCGACATTTTACAAGAAATTAAAAGATGGGGTGATGATGCTCCAAAATTAGAAAAAGACATTATCCTTCGATCTATTGAAGAAAAAGGCTCAGTCTACAACTGGTATATTAAGTTGATGGCTTTTAGAAAAAAAATTAATAATCAAAGAGTTATTACTTTAGATTATAATAAGTTAATATCTGGACAAGAGGAAGAAATACAAGGGCTTTTGGATTTTTGTGGCTCATCACAAAGCGTTGACTCAATCCAAGAGTGGTTCCCTGCTCATTTTGAATTTCGTCAAAACAACGAAATAAAAAATACTAGCATGTCTGGAGATTCACTCTTTTTTAGAAAAGGTGCTAATTCAAATGGCTCTGAGTTGTTCGACAAAAATGTTATGGAACAGCTAGAGAAAAGTGTAAACTAAGTGGATGATAACTAGCAGAAATGACGATGCTTCTATACCTCTTAACACATCGTTTGAAATGCGCCGCCTTTACGATGTAGAGGATGGAGACAAAGAGATATATTCTATAGAAAGCGGAAGTTGTTTTTCACCCGCAAACGGAGACGTATTTTCTATAAGTGGACCGTTGATGACTGGCATAACCGAAGAATCTTTCTTGGGTATTGGCAAGACATTAGAAAATTTTGATATAACA
>Ga0181389_1000377_pt1 | contig 18281 bp, 18 predicted proteins | sample 12SPOviralmetaG_FD_130121 | JGI IMG/M metagenome (GOLD analysis project Ga0181389, IMG submission 130121) | Marine viral communities from the oligotrophic San Pedro Time Series (SPOT) site, San Pedro Channel, CA, USA - 12 SPOT_SRF_2010-06-29 | ecosystem: Environmental > Aquatic > Marine > Strait...
CCATCTTGTCCATCAGCTCCCTTTAGGGAATCCAACCAATCGCCTTGCGTACCCGAAAATCCATTCGCGACTGCTATTTGGTATGCAGATGATCCAGTTGCGCCCTCAAACCAACTTTTATCATATGCTTGTACATTCCCTTGGTCATCTACAATTTTAAGTGAGGCAGGTCCTAAATATAAATCTCGTACTCTTTTATCTGGTGAACCTAAATCTTGACCATCATCTGCATCAGGTAATATATCACCGTTGCCATTTTCTGTCCATTGAGCTAATCCACCCCCAACACCTCCTTGGGCTTCTAGTGCATCAAGCCTATCTCCACCCTCGGCTCTTAATTGTGCTAATCTATCTAACGCACCTTGTGCGGTACTTAAATCATGGCACCCACAATCCTCATAATTAGCTAGAGATACTGGCTCATACGGGAGATGGGTAGCATAAAGTGACACTTTACCAGCGGTGTCATCAAGCCGACCGCTAAATATAGAAACTTTGTGGTTTAAGCCTTTTGCAATGACACCGACATCAATGCCGATGGATTTCAGGTGGCTCACGCAAGAACTTCAACTGAACCGGTAGAGGTTACGACCAATGAATCACCAACTGCATTTGATGCAGCAACCCCATAAAAATAAGTATTTGGGGTATCTTCATCATAGCTAATCACAAAAGTTTCTCCAGTGGTTGAAGAATTAGTGGTATTTGAACTTGTCAACGCTACATTTGATGCAGTCCCCGACACATTCCATTGACCAGATGCGAGAGTTACTTCAGCAATTTGTGCATCTGAACTCGTAACTGGAGTATTTGTGCTTTTAAAGATTTTGAAACTATCCTCATTATCTGAGTTGTCTCTCCATGATATTTGTACTTTAGCCATAATATAATTTATTAGATTCAATAAAGCCTTTTTGTCTCCCTATAATGTAGTTTGATCCAACCTCAATACGTTTAATTTATTTTCCGCGAAAATATACAACTCACTTAAATTACCCGACTGAAGCTGTAATCCCGCTAGATTCATTGGTCCCCGAAAAGTATAATCTCCTGTTTGAGTAGTTCTATAATGATTATTTGGATTATAATAATAGTTATTTTTTATCGTTCTAGCTTCCCGCTTAACATGAGGGGTAGATCTAAAAACATTAATTTCTTGAGGTCTTGGGTAGTAATCAATGCCATTAAAGGCATGTCTAGCTTGATTACTTTGTATCGCTACTCGTCCATCTCTCTGCAGGCTCATATTAGAAACATACATTCTTGATGCTGGGAACATTTCCTTTCTGGAATAAATAAGTGAATCGGTATGAGCAAAATGCTGCACACTATTTCTGGTGCCCGTATGCACTATTCCATACACATCATCTATTTCTACAAAACCCCCAAACTTATATGAAGTGCCAAGTGCTTCATACTTAAAAGTCCACTTATTAGTTCCTGGCTCTAAGACCATGACGGGCGTTCTATATGTTTCATATGCTACTGAATCACATGAGAAAATAAGCCTTTCACCATTTGGGCTAAAGTTGCAACCATACCGAACATTATTGCGACCAAAACCACTCTTTAGACCAAAATCTTGCCCTCTTAAATTTATTGGGGTTGTTGCGCGAGATTGTTCATATGTTCCATTTGATTGTTTTTCATATATATAAAATATTCCTTCAAACGATCTCGTACCTTCGACTCCATTTGAATATGAAGCACCTACCGCAATGTATTTACCATCTCGGCTGATATCTATTGACCCCCCGAAATAGGAAGAGAAGTGCAGATTAGCGGGATAAGGTGAATCAATTTCGGAAACCTTACTTATGGTTTGATCTTGGTAAATACGATAAATGTGTATTCCTCCATAAGATTTTACAATGTATTGACCATCGCCCGAAATTTTACAGCCATCTCCAAGGTAACTACCAACTGAAACATTCCCTGTCACGCTTCCTATGCTATACCATTGGTCACCACTCCCTATGCCATCCCTCGCATAAACAGACCCATAAGTCGTGACCATTCTCAACCCATCATTAGAAAGACTTACCCAGCCAAAATAATTAGCCCATGACGGAGTCCCTGTTATTTCATCGTGAAACTCATAATCATAATCAAGTTCTGCACTTACATTGGAGACATCATCTGAAATTATAAAACAATCTACATCCAATGGGTCTTTGACTTGATGTCCGGCATTTACTAAGTCAGGAAGCCTTGGCTCTCTTACTAATCTTTTTACTGCACCCTCAAATACATAGCCATCTTCACCCCTTCGATGGTAATCCACTTGATCTAATCCTACATGGTAGAATCCTCTTAGACCATTGTCATCCAAGCTTAGAGGCTCTTCACCACTTTGATACTTTGCAGATAATATGCATATATTACCATTAAAGGTTTTCCTAAAGTGATCTCCACTCACTTCCTCTAATACTAAATCCCCATTTACGATACTTGTATTATAACTAAAGTTTTCTACATCATCCCTAATGGTTATAAGAGGCACAATAGGTGTTACACTAGAGCATGCTTGCGTAACTTCCTCTACGGTTTGGAGTGGAAATACACCATCATCATCCGACAAGGAATCCATGCTATTCTGATTTTTATCAACATGGTATCCTCCTACATTCTCGCTTCCTAATTTTGAGCTTATTGTAACAGTATTATTTAAGTTATATACATCATCATCCATCCCAGTCATTACTGAATAAATATATGCTGGTATCTGGGGAAGAGAACAGTCCAATTCAGCGATCTTCTCATACCTATAGAACACTTCGTCATTCTCTACTAAATCACGATCTATCTCGTTAATAAAGCCTGATATGAAATGACTAAATTGATCCGTAAACTCTCCATCATAAGTTCTATATGTTCGATATTGGGAAGCCAACCACGCACTTCTATTATGCCTAAAATACACATAAGCACCTAACTCATTATTTATCTTAGCATAATATCCATCCCTATAATCATTAAATCCACTTACCTTGTGGGTTATTCTTGCAGGGTCGAATGGGTCACTTGCCCATGACACAGGATAGAATCGCCGGTAATCTGGAGTGCCTATTTTAAATATATGCCTACTCTGCTCTAACGCCTTTCGAGAGGCATCAGGCTGATTTATATCGAAAAATATACCACCTTTTTTTATTACTTTCTGGGTTATAAGACTACTTCCTATGTAAATAAACTGGTAATACTGAAAGACGAGCTGTACGAAAACCATATCTGAAACTCTATATTGTATCCACCCAATTCCTGTTTTAACATCATCATTCCACCAAAAAATACCTCCACTTATGCTTGTAGCATGTGAGGGGAGATCTGGTCGTATTACTGTTAGGCTCGATGACCCTCCTTGACTAAGCCAAATATTTGCAGAAGGTCCTCCCGCCACTAATCCTTCATCTAATACAAAAACCGAACTCGATGAAGGCTTGTCTTCTAATGTGGGCGGATAAAAATTTACTACTTCTGATCGACCCTTAGGCTCTACTGGTCCATTAAAATCTGGAGCAACAGTTGCTGGATTTAATATAGGTATATTCCATTTATTCCCCAAATAAGACTCTACTCCCTTTCGTGTATTTTGGTCTATATAGGGTAACACTAATAATTCAGCAAATCTACCTTCTGCTTTCAGACTAGCAGTTAAATCTGCAAAAACTAAAATCCTTTGGTTTTCCGCTAATGGATTTTTGGCAAACCCTTGGGATACAGTATTAACTCCATTTACATAAAAATTTAATAAATATAATTCTCGGTCAAACTCTATACTATAGACATTAAATGATGCATTTGCACCGACAGGAACATCTAATCTGCCATCAAAATTACTTGATCTACCCAACACATCTGTTCGGTTAAAATGTATATATAAATCAATGTCTATATCGGGGTCATCGAATTGACCATAAGGCAGGCTCCACCCCCCAACATATTCACCATCTACCATATTTCTATTGCCATCCTTATCACCCACATAAAAGCAATATGGCGATTGATGCTGACCATTCCTGTCTATCTCTTCATAATAATGCCATATCCACTTTCTAATTCCACCATCATAGTAGATCAAAGCTTCACCATGCCCCTTGCCTCCCTTTCCCCATATCTTAAATGAAGTTCCTTCGACCACAGGCACAAACCCTGCGCTACCAACACCTCTTTTCGTGATTCTTAGATTACCATTAAAAGAACTATCTCCAGCGCTAAATTCAAATGTTCCTACTTGAGGTCTATCGCCATATGCCAATATGCCGTCAGCCTCTATTGTTTCTGGGTCCATTTGGGCAGCAAACACCCAGGTCTGATTTGAATTAGTGATTCGACTTTTTTCCGTTGCCCCAAAATCTTGCCCAGTAAAAGCCAGAGAGGTAACACCCCCCGAGGCATATGGATATAAAGGTTTTGCGAAACTCAAATCACTGCTATCTAATGCACCCTCTGCTTTATCCAATAATTTACTTACTGTAGGTAACTTGGAACAAGCTACTTGGTCTGGTTCATTATAATGAGGCTCGCATAGGCACTCTACATTATCTACATCATTTGGGTTCATGGCACTTGAGAGTTGGGATCACTAGCATCATACCAGTGCAAAAGGTTCAATGTAGATGGATCAAATATTATTTCAGCAGTGACATTATTTGGGTCAGCAGATGGCACTGTTATAGCATATACATGACTTGCGAATTTAACTTCCGATGCAGCATGCACTTCAGAAGGAGCACCCGATAATATTCCCGCAATTACTAATGACGGAGTCCCATTTGGAGGCACTACCTCACCAGCAACCACATTGCTTACTTCGGTTGGATTAATGATTGCAATCGCATTTACATTAGACGGATCAGTTATATCACTACCAACTGCCCTAACATTTGAAGGAGCATCGCCGCTCTCCAATATATCCAATCTAACATTTACTGGCTCACTAGGTGGTAACTCAGCATGTATATAAAACTCATCACCCTCCTCAAACAAACGATCCTCTAAAACTACATATGATTGTGCATTTAATTCTAGAGCTGGTAATGATTGCCAAACCTCGTTGCCATCAACATACCTTATAATACCTCCACCGGTTGAATCTAATGTAGCCTCTGACCCATTTGACAACTGCGATAAATACTTAAATATACTTTGAGTATGAGTAATATTATCTTCCGACCTATAATCAAACTTGGTTGTTACACTTACTTGATACACCCAAGTTCCTAATCTAAATGAATGACCATCTGGCAAGAAATCTTCACTAGCATTAACACTAGCAACACGATATAGCCATGCTTGTGGAGGAATAGTATGATAATGGATATGCCTATATTCCTCTCCTACATTATATGTGGTTTGAAGCGAATAGAATACCTCACTATCAAATGTGCCGTTTTCATCGGTATCTAGTGCTAATAACTTTCTTTCATAATCTCTAGGTATTATGGAATTAAACCCAGTATCCCCATACACGCGATCTACATACTCAAAGTCATAGGTCTCTACCGCACTTACCTGTACATTATCTACGGCATGAGGCTTACAAGTATGGTAGTTTCCGTGCCATTGATCTACACACTCTGGCATCCAATATTGCCTTTCATCCAAGAAATGATCATGTGCTTCTGGTACTGCACACGGAGAGGCAAGTAACGCTTCTTCTTCAGTTATATAAAGAGGGTAGTGCCTATCTACAATCAATGCCTTACCCCATTCACGGCATCTAACCGTATCCACCTCCAAAGGTGATATATCCAAGGTAACTTGATCGGGTGCTAACGCCTCATAGGTGACCTTTAGGACAATATGCGAAGGCAGATCAGGTGCTCTATCATCCCATACGCCATCACCATCAGCATCTAAATCAAATCGATCTATAATGCCGTCACCATCTGTATCCACATCAATACAATATGGAGTTTTAAATAACGGCTCATATAGAAACCTAATCTTATCACCTATTGATAAGACATGACTATCTAACTTAAGTACAATGTTGCTACCAGTAGCAGAGACTACCTCTATCTGCTCTGTATCAGTATAAGCATAGACTTTGCCTCCTTCATCTATGGTTTTCTGAATTAATCTTTCGGTAACATCGGTTATCATTATATAACAACTGTTACGGACGCTCCATCAGCAGCTATAGCACCTAATGCCGTTACGGTTAGACCAGAATCTGCTAGAGCTTTACCCTCAATATAATCTGCATATGTACCCACCTCTGCCCGAAGACTTTGCATTCCCATCGCAGCTTCAGCTAACTCAAATAAAGTATCAAACTCAACAGGAGCTCCATCCTTTAAACCTATAATTCGTTCATCTACTAAATTCTCACAAAGCTCTTTTACAGTGCTAAACGAACCTATATTTACAGACGGCAATCCTAATTGGTTTACATTTTGCGTATCTACTATTGATCTTCTTACTCTCGCACTTCCTTGGACAGTATATTGCCTACCCAAAGCACCATCCAAGATAACCATCTCTACGACGCAATTAATAGAACTACGAGTTCCTAAAGCAGTTATAATCTCTTCGGTATTTAACTCCCATTGAGTCTCATAGCAAATATCTCCATCCGCATCCAAGACACTATCAAAAGTATTTGTATATGCTAATACAGTCTGCTCTTGTTGACGAAGATCATCTTCAAGAGATAACGCTAAGGCTAATGTTTCATTTGTATCTAAATGGTACGGCTCACTTCCAGAGTCTACTTTTTTGCGTAGATGCACTCGTAATGTATAAGTGTCACCCTCAAAGAAAGATTCAGATGTTCCTCCTAGATTCTTACTCGAAACTAACCCATCTGTTTGCGAACCAAGGTCGAAAAATAATTCCCTAGCACCAAAGCTCATCGCTCAGTTACCCCCATATACTCTATTACGACCAAAGGGTTACCAACACTCTTCTTGATGGTATATATTCTTTGTAACTCACCATCTATGATTATTCGTGACCCTACCTTAGGCATTATAATAATACTTGCCTTCTCTAAAATAATAGCACCGTCAGCTTGATCAGAGACCCCACCCAAATCAAGATCAGGTGCTATTTCTGCTTCCGCAGGTAATGCGTAATAAATTGACCCGCCGATATTAACTTCGACAGATAGATATTTGAGATGGTCTTTAAACGCTTCCGCAACAAACGAAGTAAGGTTGCTCACCTTTCATTTCCACTTACAAGCCTTAAACGGAAGTCTCGTCTTCTAAATCCCAATCACCAGTAGCATAGAATGCTTGAACTGAGTAGGCTTGCCTAATGCGAGTTCCGGCATTATCAATAAGTAAAGCTGGGTTACCACGGGTAGCTACAAAGTTCTCAGGCAATTGTTCAGCAGAAAGACCAGACACATGACTTGTGTATTTGTCTAATACGCCCCAAACAATTTTTCTAGCATCTCCAGATTCACCTTCTTCTAATTCATAAATATCATCACGCTTAATCATGATGTACTGTGAATTTGGATCGAGGTCAGATATGGTTGCATCTAACCCACCATCTAAAACTGTTTCACTTAAAACAACAGGCAATGTAGTTGCATTTCCAGATAAAGTTACATTAACCAATGCTGATGCATCTTCACTTCCATCAATGAGGGTTTTAATAACAGTAAGAGTTCCAGTTTGACCAGATGGGTCAGAGCCACCAACTAAATCAAAACTACCATTAATTGCTGGGCTAGCATTGTTTGGAGCATTTGTAATTGCTAAACTAAACTTAGCTGTATTACCAGTAAAACTACTTGACCATGAAGCCGTACCATCATTGAGCAAAGTATAAATTTCATTATTGGTATAATTATTAATATTCTGCACAAGACATACAGAAATATCACTATCAGCAGCATGAATCTTTACTTGATCTTCATCATCAGCACCACCAGTAAAAGCAGAAGCAACCGAAACAGTTGCAACATCATTTGCACCACTAGTAACAGTTGCGGTAAAATCAGCACCAAGATTAGCATTTAAAAGATCAACAATATCTTGAATTGAAGATTGATCAGCAGCTAATTCTAAATCTACCGAAATAACTCCACCATTATTAGTAACGACATCAGCTAATCCAGTGTTGTCTGTAATTGCTAAACTACCAGCAAATGCTCCAGCTACATTTTTTTCGAGCTTAAACTTAGCTTTTGAAACAGAAGCTTTTGCAGCTAATCCATTATCAACTTGGTCGATAACATGCAACTGAACAGAACCAGCACCTTGCGCAATTCGAGTTACAGAAAAATTATTATTATAAATAACTGAGTCACTTGTGCCACCAATTGCATTCGCAAGAGTTTCGGTAAATTGCACATCAACAACCTTTGCTCCATCTACCGTAGCATGATTGCGAACATCAATTTGATCCGCTCCTGCGTTAGTGCCGTCAGATATTTGCATATACACTTTATTACCTTCAGCTCCATCAGCAACAGCATTAAACTGAGCACCATTTCCTCCACCGAGGTCATAAACTAACGAAGCCCGTGTGCCATCCGCTGAAAGAATTTCTTGTAGGTCGCCATTAGCGTCCGTTTCAATTTCCTTAATACTAGGAAATACGTCGATTGAATTTATTTGTGCCATGTTCTTATAATTTAGTTTTAAGATGTTTTCCTTGAATCAATTAATCTGCCCTTACCATACCAAATAACAGATGTATATAATGGGTTATCTGTTTCTTTATCAGCCTCATCCATTTTACCCTTCACTACTTGTTTAGCTAAAAGCTTTTCTTTAAACTTCTCCGTAGCAGTAGTGGCATCTCCAGCATACACCACAGGTGCACCTTTAGCCTTAATGCCAACCACTATATGAAGACTGGAGGTCGAGGCATCCATTATGCAATATTTAAAGTAAAGAGTCTCTTGTTTCCTGAAGCAGCAGCTCCCCCTTGTACCGCAGCTACATAATCATTTGGAGCTTTAAGACCATACATGCAAGTAAGAGCATACTCTTCTTTGGATGCAAACACATCGTACTTCCTGCGAAGTTGAAGTGAAAGACCACTATTAGGTTCAGAAGCATTTGCAATATCACCAATCTGCATGGAAGCATCTGCGAACTCAGGCAAACGATTTACCATAGCAAGAGAACCTTCATAACCAGCAAGCACTTTAGCACCATTAGTAAGACCAGCCATACCATTGTAGGTAAAGATTTTAAACCCTGCTAGGTTTTGATCAAGGAATGCACGATTAATGCCAGGCTTAATGTCATAAGAGGCATTACTGATAGTTGTTAAAGTCTTAAGCAATAAGTAATATGCTGTGTGATCTAATACCATCCATCTTCCAGTCTTTGGCATATTAAGATCATCCATTGCTTTTGCGACATCATAAAGATCATCGATATCGAAAGCATTTTGTGCAATCTGCTGACCATTTACTACTTTGTCATTCGCAAATGCCACTTCCAATAAATCTTCAGTTACCTTTTGAGCTAATGCATGAGCAGCGTATTTAGCAGCTTCTGATACATACTGTACCATTGTTTGCTCACGCTCAAGATCGGTAAGATGAAACTTGATGAATTTATGCTTATCAAGCTTAATTGCTACTGCATCAGCATCTTGATCTTCAGCACCACCATTATAAGAATTTGCAGAATTAGCAAGTTGACCTTTTTGAGCAGACCAATCAACAACATCAGTTTTAGCCCGAGTTGAGAAAATTCTTGTCTGTAAAGACTGATTAAACCTCATTGCTTCTCCACCGAAATCACGATGAATAGAACCAAGAATACCAAGGTCTTGCGTAAATGTGTCTAAAGCTTCTTGCAAAATTAAATCAACTTGCAAGTTGGGGTTAGCGCCACTTGACGCGTACTTTACTGCGATACTTCCTAAATTAGCCATTAGTTAATTCCTCCGAGGATTTGTTCTTTGTGTTCTCTGTAATATTTAGTTTTTTCAGCTGGATCAGATATAGAAGAGAACTCAGCTGCGAAATTATGTTCTTCAACCGAAGCACTTGCGCTTACTGGTTGAACTCCTAAGTCTTGGCAGGTTTCTATTACCTTAACCTCAACAGAAGCTTCTTCATCAGTAAGCTTATGAACTTGAGTAGTAAGTTCCTCTACCTCTGACTGTGCTTTTTCAAGCTCTTCAGATGTTTGACTTAACTGCGATTCAAGTTCTGCAATTGTTTCAGCAGATTTTTTAAATTGTCCATTCGCTTCATCAAGGAGTTCATTTAGAGCAGTAATTTCGATTGCTGACTCTTTTGCCTTCTCCTTTAGTTCGGCATGTTCTTCGACTAGATTTTTTGCATCACTCATTGCTATAGCTTTATTGTCTCCCTGTTTAATTTATTTTTTAATTAATTTCATATTTAAGAAGTGCCATTGCTTCTTCAAATGATCCATTCACATCAACCAAACCTTGTTCCTTTGCCTTTTTTCCTAAAAAAGATTGCCCACGCATAGCACCACTTTTTACTTGGCTTCTGGCAGAAACTACCGCCCCCTTAAAACTATTAAATATATCTTGCACCATTTCTCCCATATAATCTTTTTGGTCTTTGGTTAGAGATGTCCCATCAAATCCAGCTCCTTTATATGTAGCTTCTTTATTCTTGATTAACTCCACTTGTATGCCTTGTGCTTTATACGACTCACTACTATCGACAACAGGCAAATACACACCAATTGATCCAACTTTAGAACTATTAGACGCAACAATCATTCTTGCTTGCGAACCGATCCAATAAGCGGCTGATGCCATAAGACCCTCTACGGATGCATACACAGGCTTCTTTGAATTTGCATAAGCTACTGCTTCTCCCGCCTCCTCGACTCCCGTGACAGAACCTCCAGGTGAATCAATGTTTAACATTATTCCTTTAACACTATCATCATCAGCAAGTGCTTTTACTTGATCCCTGAAAACTGCAACATCGGCTATACCAAACAACTTAGCCAAAACAGGTGGTACATCCCTCATTACAGTACCTTGGAGGTTCAATACTCCAATGTCATTTGCGATAGAAGGCTCTTCAGCTTCTACTTCTACTTCTTGTAATTCAAATGATAACTCATCTATAGCACTCTGAATCGTTATATACGCTTCCTGAGTTATAAGCCACGGATTATTTATCAGTTGGGTCTTTATCTGGTGTATTGTCATCATCTTCTTTTGGTTCTGGTGCATTTCCGGCAAACTCTCCTTTTATCATTAAATTAACTATTGTATCAAAATTCACTCCCGTTTCATCTGCGATTTGCTTGGACTTCTCTAAAATGTACTTCATCTCCTTGGCTTTCTGCTGACACTCCGATTGCCAATCCATGCCTCTCTTACCAAAATGCTCTCTCATGGTCATTAACCCAGCTTGCACATCTTCTCTTTCTTGAGACGCTTCTCTTCCCGCATCAATAGTCAACTCGGCTGGTGCTTGTATTCTACACTTATACCACTCAGGTACTGACTTTAATTTTTTATTGGCAATGGCATCGCTAATTACTACCGCCCAAACTTTCCTCAAGAAAGGTCCAAATAACCTCTGCCTTTCATTAAATCTCCTTTGAGCTTTGCCCATTATAAACCTTTGAGCGGGTCCCGTTATTCCAGCGGGATGCCACAAAAACTCATAAGGCAATCCCATACCAACCGAGAACTCCCGTATTATAAATTCTAAGAATCCTTGAAAGGTAGGGGAGGGTCGATTATAAGAGAAAGGGCTTAATTTCTCACCTTTCTTTAAAACAGGAATGCTACCACTCTGTATATCATTAACTGTTAATCTGGTGGCATCATCCATAATCTCTGATGTATTCCACGCATCTGGGTCTGCCTCTCCTGTCTCAGATTCCAATACAGCAGCAATAGTACTAAGGTTCTTTACTCCATCCTTCTCAAACTCCAATATCTCCTTAATATCTCTAAGGTGATTTATGGCGTGCTTGATCGCTGGTAACCCTCTTTGTTGCTCTGCTCGTTCTGGGTCTAATAACCACGATATAGCATTTGCGGGAACTCTCCTATATTTAGTAGATTTCGGATAAAACTCTCCATGAATTGACTCATCGGCAATAAGGTACTCAATTGGCTTTCCAAATCGATTAGTTCTCACACCATCCATAAAACCAGAATCTTGCTCTATAAAATCACCAACTCGATGCGATTCTATCATTTGCAATTTCAATCCATTATAACGCACAAATAATACTCCAGCATCTCCATCTCTATCTATCGCAATCGATAATAGTCTCTGCATCTCATCAAATCCATATCTCCCACCGATATCCGCACTATATGCCCACTCCTTAAATATTGATTCTGCCTCAAGATTCCAATACGGGTCATCCGATATAGCTTGTGGCGATAAAGGAAAACTATAACGAGCCATATCATTTATAGCACCATGCACTATGCCATCATTATCATATAAATACCTTGAAATACTTGCCATTTCCTTTCGAGTCCAAGTGCTATTAGACCTAGCAGACTTAAAGGTATATGGAATATTTTTCCTATGCCTCGTTCTCTGTATTCCATCCCAATAAGTTGGATGATATGCACTTGGAACTGAATCAGGGTTTTGCTTAGGCTCGCCCTCTGGGATAACCAATCTTTTTAAAGTATTTATTAAATTCATAATGTTACTTGTATGACATCCCAGTTACCACTTGAGGTTAGGGGTGATCCACTAAACTCTCGCTGAAAATCATAGCGATATCCCGCTATGCCATATAATCCCCATAGTCCGTTGCCATTCTTCGCTAATTGAGCAGATTCTTCAAAATGCTCATAATATCCATGCTCGAAGGTTAATAAGGATCGACCAGACTTATAGGTAAATGACCCATCTTTTATAAGACCACCGGTATGCTTATCTATCCCAGCTACGCACACAAAGGGTTCTAGCACTCTTGTTCCAATACTTTTATTAAAATTAGGAATTAACCTCTTGATTGGCTTTCCATAAATATCAGGCTGTGCTTTCTTTAAAGCAAATAACACTTCCTGCAACTCATGTACGATTTCATTATAAGAGAGTAGGGCTTTCTTGCCCATTTTCCCTCCCATATCGACTTCGCTAAACCGACTTCCTTCTCTCGCAGAATTAAGAGCCTCGAATAATTGAGTGCGTATTCTTTCCAATTCTGGGACTGGTAAACCTACATATATACCTTTTATGAACATACTACTCTAGCCCTTCAGTCTCCATTTCCGTATATGTCTGCGTGATAAGCTTGTTAGCTAGTGATGCTACTAATATCATCAATTCGCAATCTAACATGTGATTGTCCTTCCGAACTGGGAGCCACTCGTACTTACTTCTTCCTTTTATATCTATAGTTTGTACCCGCTTTTCTGCCGTAACTTGTCTTGTGTACTCACTCGTAACATCTTTGGCTATTGTCCAATCCCCTATAAATCCTTGCATTAACTCAGCAAACATATCTTTCAAACCATCATTAGACCAAAGAAACAATCTTATGGCTTTATGCAGACCATGCTCTTTTGTACCAATACCTACTTCAGCTTTTGTCCATGTCCATAACTGAGTAGACATTCTTCCTGTCTTTTTATTTCGGTGCTTGAATCCTTGAGTCCCCGAGCCCTTCATCGGCTTCCACCCATGACGCTGGCAAAATTTATATACAGAAGTAGTATCAAATCCTGAATCTATTATACAATTATCTGGAATAACATTGTTGAGTTCAGCTACCTCCAACAATTCTTTATCGCCACCAACTTGTCCGTAATCCACCAACCTAGACTTTGCTCCCTCTTTTGCGAATGCCCTTACAACATACCAATAATGTATCCCTCCCTTGGCTTGTTTATCAGCAGCTAAGAATCTAACCTCCTCATCCTTCCAATCATCTCCCAAGGCATAATCCCCAGCACGCTTTTGCAATTGCCCAAAGTCTTCAAAATCTCCTAATCGATCCTCCCACGGCTCTCCGAGTGACTCATTGATGAAATCCTTTAATGGCGAAGTATCTCCATTATAAGTTGCCCCCTTCGCTATAAGAAACTCCTCAACGAGGTCTCTCCACTTAACCCAAGGAGGAAGCAACGCATTCCAATGAAAAGACTTTCTGTTCTTAGGTGCATTTGGGTTTAAAGATATATACTTACCACTATTTACAAAGTGTCTTCTGTCCGCTGGTTCATCCTTATATACTTCTCCACACTTGCATTCAAATCTTACGGTTTCTGCAAGTTTATCAAAATTATATCCTCTTTCGTTTTTAGTCTCTTCATCCTCTGTCCACTTCATATATTCCCAACTCATTGGAAACCAATCACCGCAACTCCTACACTTAAAATGCCAAACTCTTTGGTCTCCTTGAAGGTAAGCTCTATGAGTTGCATCATTATGATTATCAGGAGTTGATACAATACACCTTCTTGCATTCCAATAAGCTCGCGTCCTCTTTAGAACCATTTCTAACGCGCCCTCTGGGTAATTCCTAACCTCATCCAGGAATAACCACCTAACGGGCTTAGACTGTAATCGTGAGGGAGATGACGAGCCTACTACTCCTAATGATGCCCCTTTTAGGTGAACCTCCATCTTTGACACCGCACTTCTGTCCTCAATAAGCGTTTCTGCAACAGGAGCACAAGCTTTAATAGTCGGAATCAGGCGGGTTTTCATTAAAAACGCAGCTTCTTCAGCAGTACTTGTTACCCACATAGTGGGAGCTGGCTCTTCAGCTAAAGCCCACATTAACAAACAAATCATTGTCTGAGTCTTCGCTGATTGAGCTGAACACATAACACTAATATCAGACACTTCGTTATCTGAGAATGTTTCCATTAACTCCCTGACCCAAGGAGATATTTCCGACTTCCAATACCCTTGATAGGGTGAGGTGGGGTCTAACTTAACATTTTGGTCAGCCCACTCCCATGTCAATCGGGTGTCTGGAGGCTTCCACGACCTCCGTGCTGCAATTTCGACTACACTCATATTTCATTTTAATCTGCTCTAGTAGCTTCGTATTTCAATTGTTCAGATCCCGCCAACTCGGGTCTGCTCCCCATATAAAACTTGATCCACACCGCCCCAAGGGGTTTTGGTGGTCGACCTTTCTCCATATGGAAGCCTGAGTCCTTAACCCCATACTCATTCTTATATGTTGGAATTTTGATATGTAATTGCTCATCAATGTATTCAACACCATTAGCGGTAATGCGAGCGCGAGCATTAGGCAGAAACCAACTATCATGGGTATGCCCAGTAGCAATGATATTAGCGTCGGGATGAGTAACCCCCATCCTGTTCGCGCCGATGACTCCTTTAGTGACGGGTCCTCCCCCTCCTGCTCCGTGGAACATATAAAACCATACTGTTCCCATGCTCCTCCTCTTTGGGTCTTGAAGGCACCTTGCTCTAATCCCGATCCAGTTTGCAATTTGCCCACTTTTGATTTTTGCATTTGTTTTTCCATTGAGTGAATTGACCAGTCTTTGGGTGAGATCAGTCTCCCTATGTTTATATACTGCCGTTTCGTGATTACCCTTACCCATAACGAGAATATTCTCCGCATACGGCTTAAGCCAATCTGCGTACGAGTCCACCAATTTATCGAGATAATTGCCACCTTTATGCTCCTCCTTTATATCATCTTTACTTGCTCTTGGATCACCCTTGCCTTGCATTGCACAAAAAGCATCTCCGTTATCCAATATGAATGCCTTTCTTTGCAAAGCCTGATCAAGATGCCTCCTCTCCATATCATTATCTGAATGAGGATTATCGTGATGGGCATCACTTCTTAACAAGCACCAGATGGGTTTGTTTACTTTTTTATCTTCAAAAAATATATCAATAAAAAATACACCATCTGATACTTTTCTTATTTTAAATGGTTTTTCATTCATTAGACACCTCCTATGGGTATTTTTATAATAGGGTTTATATCATAGGTGACTTGTCGCTTTCTTTCGGTATTTGAATTACCTTTATCTCTTCGCACAATATCCTTACCCCACTTTTTTTCTAATAGTTCAAACTGATCTTTTTCCTCATCAATAGTTCTGTACTCGGCACATCCCCCAACATTTGTGTGCTGGTCACATATATAATGAACATGATTGATTCTAAGTATCTTCCGGTACTTATTTATCATCTGTAAGCTTAAATCATAATCTTCCTTTAAGGGGAGATTTTCGTCATACCTGCAAATAGGATTTGAGAATCCACCAAAGGGTCCGAGAATAACATTTGTCAGACTAAAAGGAGTATATTCCCTAAACGCACCTTTATCTTGTATAATATTAACTCCCCACATTCGTACACCAAATTCCTTTGCTAGGGTGAAACCATATTCGATAAACTCTTCCGCTTCCTCCCCAATCATCTTCCGACAATCGTTGCCATTCCACATTGAAAGGCACTTGAGGTCATCATCGACTATACACACATCTTTTTCGCCAGCATAATCAAGTATCCAATTTCTGACGCGACTCACATTGCCTTGATCGGAATCTTTACATGTCAAGACGGGCAAACCTTTATCTAAATAACTCTGCGCTTGTGAATTACATACAACATATTTAAGGCTAGGAAAATACTTATGAGAGGTGCATATGTTAGCTCTCTTCCAACTGGGAGCTAATATCATCATTTCTTATTTAAGCTCCTTATATAATCTGCACCCTTAATAACTCGTCCAACTCCCTTACTCCACGGCTTTCCATTGGCTCTCCGTGAGTGAACAGAATCCAGGTCAAAATGAGTTTGTGCAGACAACCAATCTACATCGTTGTCAAAAGTAAGAACTACATAATTATTTGATTCATCTATAAATTCAGAAAACTTAACTTCTGGTTCTTCTTCCGCATCCTCATCTGTAAGCTCTTTTAAAACATCATCTGCCTCAAATCCCCAATCAATTAAATCCTCGGCATCAAAGTTGTTTGCCAATAAGTCCCAATCCCATTGTCCACCATTTTTATTCATACGAACATTCAATTCTTTCTCTTTCGCTAGAGTAAGTTTGATTTCAACGCATGGTACGGTGTCGTTGCCTAACTCTGCCCATATCTTCAATCTTTGATGCCCACCGATTACAATATTCTCACGCCCTTTTTGCATGTTGACTAACACGGGCTCAACTAAGCCAAACTTTTGCAAACTTGACTTGAGGTCACCATACTGCTTCTTGGTCAGCTCCCTTGGATTGTACTCACTTGGTTTTAAAACACCTATTTTTTTATCTACAGTTTTCATAATCTTTTTCGTTGACCTCTACCCTTAACGCTAAATTTCTCGGAAAATTTAATTGCTTGCTTGCTAAGAGACTGCTTGTAGACATTGACTCCTTTTGCTTTTGCAATCTCCGATAAAGCCATCCCTTCAAATAATTCTGGTCTTAACACCCAACACATAGCTATTGTCTTTCTCATTAATGTTTGCCCATAACTGGCAGAATTTACATCCCCCATTGTAAGCCAAGTAAGCATCTCTCTTAGTACCTCTCCCATTTGAGCAACTTGATCTGGATCATAACTAGGCTCTTTATGCTCATTATCTATCGCATCATAATCAAAGTGGTGACACTGCCCATCGAGCTGAAGATCAGCTCTATTTTCATCGAAATGTAATAATGAATTATTTTTCCCCACTTAACCATTCCCCTTCATGTAGTGATCTTAATGCTTCAACTAGACTTTGCTTAATGATCTTCTCTGCTTCTGCTACAGTCTGACCAATAACTTGTGGAGCTAATGAGGAGGGTAGGGCAAGAAGTTCCCTTTTGGCTTGCTGAACCATCTCTGCCACTTGTTGATCTATATCAACATTAGGCGTATACTCGCTTTTAAGTATCCCTACCTGTATTTCCAATTTCTCATTTTGCAATAAAATGCTTTTAACTTGTGCAGACTCCTTACTTGTTAGGTCACCAGCCGTTGATCCCATTGCATCCTTCCATGCTACAGCTTCACTTAATGTGTAACGACCATCAGCTTTTGGCTTTGGGAATGTAGGGTCCTTTCTCCACCTCTGGATAGTTTTTCTATCGACCCCGATCAATTTAGCTAACTCAGTTTGGTTCTTTGCATATGTCCCACTAAAGCCAACATCGGAGGAAGCGGTATATTTATCCAACAATTCCATCTCCATTGCCGTTGGTGTTTTACCTTCTCTTACTTTCGTAAGTATATTAGAGACAACCTTTTGCTTAACCTTCTCTGCATTCTCCTCGGTAATTAGTTTTGCACCCATTAACTGTTCTTATAAAGTCTTTATAAGAATTAATAAAGATTAAAATGTATGAGACATTCAGAAAATTAGTTTTTTCAGATGATAACCGAATCTC
>Ga0181389_1000380_pt1 | contig 18202 bp, 30 predicted proteins | sample 12SPOviralmetaG_FD_130121 | JGI IMG/M metagenome (GOLD analysis project Ga0181389, IMG submission 130121) | Marine viral communities from the oligotrophic San Pedro Time Series (SPOT) site, San Pedro Channel, CA, USA - 12 SPOT_SRF_2010-06-29 | ecosystem: Environmental > Aquatic > Marine > Strait...
ATAGGGTAACATCAAAGTCTTCATCAGGATCTAAGTGTTTGTTTACCATAACACCTAGTACCATTTCTTTAAACTCTTTACTACCTACTTTGTAACCTGGACCATCGAATGGATTATTCTTCTTCAAACCACGCTTCGTCATCTGCTATCTCCTCCTTGACTTCTACCTTCAAACCTTTAGGTACTTTCTTTAAATCAACGTCTACAAATTCTCCGCTGTCTGTTAATTTAATTATGACCTGCATTAGAAAGGTATCTCGCCTTCCTCTACGTCATCTAAACTTTTAGCAACTGCAACTTTAGGCATAAACCATTCTTCAGGTGCTTGTTTTTCTGCGTTAAAACTTTCCATGTAATAGATACGTGGGTTGCCGTTATCACATTCTCTGTTCTTGCACTTCCAATCAGGGTAAGTCTCTTTTATTTTACCGCTTGCTTTATCTCCTCTGTTGTCCCATAGCTCACTACTACATGACAAACATTGAGGAACAATAGATCCCTGTGTAACTACTTTCTTTTCCTGTACTTCTACACCTAGTGCTTCGAGTGCTTCCTCTGTAGATTTATTATCTAAGTTACCTACTGCACCCTGTGTCTTCTCTTGTACAGATTGTGGAGGAGTATAACTATTGCTATTGCTAGTTTTAGCTACACTCTTGGTAACTTGTTGAGTAGGTTGTTGTCCCGCACTACCCTTCAAGTTCTCCACCTTCTGCATTTCTGTGACTGACGGTCTTGCTTTTGCTGTATAGCCGAACCAGTTTGCAAGCCCACGTCCTATTGCAGATGTCTCTGCATTTTCAATCCATGATGTTTGATTAGCACCTTTAGGACCTTGTTGGTCTTGTGCAATACCTGTTGCTACAGGATTTATGTCTTCTACATCTTTATAAATCATTGCTCTAACCACAATACTTTGGTGGTCATCTGATATAGATAGGTGTTCTGTATACACTCTACCATTGGGATTGTTCTCCCAAAACTTTGCTAGTCTATCTTCTACTTGATCGTATTCGTCTTGCCAACCCATCGGTTACTCCTCTATTAGTTCGGTTTTTTCTTCGGTAGTATATTCTACCCATACTTTTGTTTGTTTGCCAACATTATATTTTCTTAATATATCTGTGACACTTTGTTCCATAGTGTTATATATTAAATCAAAGACTTCTTCTGCTTCTGTAATACTTTTTGCAGTAACTTTATACTCACGCTTACTTGTATCTGTAAACAATAGTTTTACTTGCCTGCGTTCAGGATTTAATTTTGCCATATCTATTTTCTTTAAGTTGTGTTCTAGTAAGTTTATAGTAATAGGGGTGTGTGACACTATTCTTCTTCGCCTACTTTATCTACATCTTTTAGTTCTATCTCTCCATTAGCTAACTTAATAGCTTGTAACATCTGTTCATTGTAATCTTCTACAAATTGTGTAGCTAGTTGGTTAACTTTAAGTGGGTTGTGTGTGTTAAGTTTTAGTGATGTCCATGATACTTCTTGACCACCGCATGCGTTAGCCATAGCGATAGCCCACTTCTTCATTTCCTTCTTTTCTGTAAAAATGTTTGGCACGTCTTAGTCTCCTCCGCGTTCGCCGCGTACAAACACATAGTGAATAACATTATTCCAATTCTCAAACTCGTATATATATAGATCGTTAGCTTTAAGATAATCTTGTAGCTCTTTTGTACTATCTATAAATATAGGTTTACCGTTTCTTGCAACGATAAAACCTTTGCCAGTTTTTGCAACTGACTGTTTAAGTTCGGATAACATAAAGTCATCACTTGTCAGTATATCAGTCATTATACCTCCCAATATAATTGTACTACATAATTAGAGGATAGTATAAAATTTCTTATTTAGCAACGACAAACCCAAAAATGAATTAAAAGGTTTGCCGTCAAGGACAAGGGTAAAGGAGGAAACCCCATGTCAATGAAATATAAGTTGACATTAATTATAGCACACGGTATATTGGTCTAGTAGATAACACTTCGATGTTGTCTCCTTCCCAATTAAAAGAGACCACTCCTGCGAGGGTGGTCTTTTTTTTTACTTGACTTTAATTTGTAATGGGTTATATTGGAGTATCTTATTTAATACTGCCATATTCTATGAGATGTAAAAAGCGGGAGTTTTATCTCCCGTTTTTTTATACTATCTCTAAATTATTATGACCATTCTTATTGACAACCATAGTCACTACACCTTGCCTAGTTTTCTTACCTGCTTGCTGTTCAAAGTAAGTACTCTCATCTAAGCTAGGTACTTGTATCCAGGTGCGTGGATCATGCACTTGTCTAAAATGATGGTAATGTCCTGTCACTAAGATAGACGAGGAACCAGAATGAAACCCTCCAAACGTTTGGTTCTTCCACCAGTTCATAACCTTCGTCTCTACTGTCCCGCCGAAACCAGTAAGATGTCCATGCGTAAAGGACATGTTTGTTCCACATACGTTTAGCGATAAGTGAGGTTCATCAGGTATGACAAACTTTATATGGTCGTACTGTGGTTTGTCTGCAAAGATTTCTCCTATTTGTTCAAAGACTTCTATGTCATAGTTGTCCATACCACCTGTTGGTGCTACACCTTTATCAGTACGTTTCTCTCCATGATTACCTGGAACTGCACCTACTACTACAACATCAAAGTCTTTAGACCATTCGACTAATGCTTTAGCAATAAGTCTTCTAGCTAACTTCATTTGATTTCTATAGTCTAACTCTACGCCGTTAGGTCCCATTGCTTGTGGGTAAAATCCTACACACCCCTCGACAATATCCCCTAATCCTACAACAGTAAGTTGATCCATCTCTACCCCTGCTTTACGTAGGAAGTTATACCTATCACGTACAAGATCTATCTTCTCTAAGAAGCGTTCAACAATAAGTTCAGTACCTCCGCCATCTCTTTTGCCTAACTGCAAATCTGCAACTGCAACAAAAAAGCTAGCTTTAGTTTTCTTTACTTTAGGTTTAGCTTTACGCTTATAAGACTGTATCCATTTTTCTATACGGGTGTAGTCTTCTTTATCTATCGTTGCTTCTGTTGCAACTATCTGTGCTTTGTATGCCCATGCCTGATGTATTTCTCCCTTACCTACATTCATATCCCATGTACTCACACGCAATGTGTCATTAACTATTGCATATTTTTTAGGATCAAATCCCCATTCTAGTAAGAGTTCATCAAACTCTGGAGTAGAACTACTTGTAGCTCTTGATGTTATGGTTCCAGTCTTAGTTTTATAATCAAACTTTACTCCTGGTTCCCACCCTTTAGGGTGCGCAACACCCTCCTTTGTATTATTGTGTGCTACGTCCTGTTGGGTTTCGGTAAGTTTACTTACCTGCGAGTTGTTTTTTTGCATACTCTTTTAACACTACTATTACGGCACCGCCACCTGCAATTGCTGCAGCTTCAAGTGTTGTAATTTCAAGGTCTATTGCAGGTCCAACCAACAAAGCAGAACCGAATGCTTCGATGAATGTCCATACAACTTTTTCAACAAGTTGCTTTAGTTCGTCACTCATATTACTCCAATCTATATAATAGGTTTTCCTCTTAGCTTACTGTCAATGCGTGTCACTTTTTCGTGAATAGCATGTAACATTTTACTATCGGAACTTTGTTGTGGTTCGCTTGAACCATCGAGATTTATCTTGCTAACCTCTAATGTGACTGGTTTACCTTGTAGTAATACTGCAGATACTTTTCTATACATACGTTCATAAGCATTACGTGACTGTCCAATCATACCGTCTTTACCTAAGTCAAGATCTTGTTGAGTATTTCCTGTCAATATACAACCCGAAGTATGCTCATCGGTGTTGCCAGAATGAACTAATATGTATTTAAAGTTAGGTACATCTTGTAATTCAAGCATACCGTAGTGTGCATTCTTATATCTTGCGCTGTACTTAGTGTGAAATCCGCCAACTTTTCTGAATTTAATTTGATATGTACCTTCTGGTATGCAGGTTTCGTGCATTACTTTTACTGCTTGGTACTGGTCTTCTAGTGTGTAGCATTCAAACTTACCGTCAATGAACATCATTCCATTGGTAGCGTCAATGCCAAACTGTGTTCTTACAACTTGTATCTTCATTCAGTCTCCCTGTTTATCTTAGTATAGTCTAAACAATCAGGGTTTGTACAGTATAATTTATAAGGTTTTACCTGTACTTCAAGTGGTTGTCCGCATTTAGGACAAGATACTTTCAAAATATATTATCTGTTTGCTGCCCACATATTATCCACCATATTAGGGTACTTACGACCATTAGCTTTAGCTCTTGCTTTAGCTTTAGACTTCTGTGCAGGTGTTAGCTTCTTGCTCTTACCCAATCCACTAGGTCTTGGTTTGTCCCATACGGGTTTACTTTTTTTTGCCATGTTACCACTTTACCTTATCTGCCCAATAAGCTGCAGACATTTTGCCTTTCTTTATGTTCTTCGCATGTCGGGCTTTAAAAGACTTACGTCTTGCTTTAGACTTAGCGTCAGTTTTTTTGCCCGCCCCTGAAACGCCTTGTTGTCCGAACCTGATTAACTTAACCTTACCGTTCTCTTTAGCTAGTACAGCGTGTGACTTACTAGCTTTAGGTGTACGTTTAGGTTTGTTGTAACCAGAGAACTTTTCTCCTCTGTACTCTATTGCCATATTCTATCCTTTAGACTATTACTTAGTCATTTTTTTCTTACGCTTGGAAGTATATCTTTTTTTCTTCCCTGTTTTGCTGTAAGGCATTACCTGCTCACTTTCTTTTTGTTTATTGCTTCTGGTTTATCTTTACGTAAACCTATTGTTAGTAACCATAAACCTAATGATATAAGTATAGCAATACCAACTATGTCCTTAGCTGTACCAGTAAGGGTTAGCCATGCTATAAAAAAACCAAGTAATGTAAAGGTTTGTGCTAATGTTTCTTTAAGGATCTCTCCTAACCAATTAATAAATTTCTTAATGTATTTCATGTTCTTCTTATTCTAACTGGTACCACCGAGACACTAGCTATAATTTGCGAAGCTATGATAACTGGTACTACAACTTCTTGTGCTTTTTCTTTTTGGTCATCAGTCATATCATTACCTAAAGATGTAAGGTCTATGTCTTGTACTTGTATATCTATAAAAGAACCTATAGGATCTGCTAAGAATTGTTCTGTCTGTACTTCTGTAACTACATCGGCAAGTGTATAGTCTTCTACATCTTTATTTTCTACAGCTTTAGCAACGTATACTTCTACTGCTTCTGCTACTGCTTCATCATTCTTAACTGCTTCTGCGACAATAGCAACGTCTTCTGCTTTATCTAAATTTAAAACTTCTGCAACAGTCTCTACTTGTTGTTCTGTTAATTCTTGTACATCAGCAATAGCTTCCTCAACAACAGCTTGCACAACATCTTGTACTTCCTGCGTAGCTTGGTCAAGGTTTTGTACTCCAACATCGTTTACTTCGTCAAGGACTTCAACAACTTCTTCTTCGGTAAGGTCTTGTACATACTCTTGTATTGCTTCTTCTTTTGCTTCTTCATATTCCTCCTCTGTTAAACTTTCAACATCTTCTTCTATAACAGGTATATTCACAATGTCTTCTATTTGTGAAATCTCCTCTTGTATTTCTTTTTCTGTAAGTTCTTTTACATCTTCTGTTTGAACTGGTACTTCAACCAACTCTTTAGGAATAGTTTCTTCCACAATCGGTGGAACGTCTTGCTCGACAATATCTTGTTCTTTATCAATCGGTATAATATCTTCATCTATTCCTTCCTCTATAATTATTACAATATCTTCTGGAATGTCAATGACTATTTCTTCAATGACAATAGTTTCTTCAATGGTATCAATAGCTTCTTGTATATCCTTTTTAATAACTTCTTCTTCTGTAAGTTCTTTATCTTCATCTTGAATGACCACATCAGGTACCACAACATCATTGTCGAGAAGTTCTTTTTCGGTATCTTTTGGTTCATCTTCTACAATTATAATATCTTCTTCTACGATGTCATCATCTTTTACTTCTTCTACGGGTTTAGGAATATCACAATCCCCGCGCTCTATCTGTGCGTTAGTCATAAAACAACCGTACTCATTTTCATTATCTATACGTTCCTGATCTCTCTCTATAGTTCCATCATTAACGTCTGCTTGTGTATAGGTCTTGTCAACACCTTCTACTTTTACATCTACAATAATTTCTTCAGGTGTAGGTGGTGGTGGAGGTGGTGGAGGAGGAGGTGGAGGAGGTACAGTTGTAGTTGTGGTAGTTGTAGTAGTAGATGTTGTAGTAGTAGATGTTGTACTAGATGTTGTAGTAACAGGTATTTCTACATACTGCCAGTAAAGTGTATCTAATACAGATATATCAGTTAATATAACTTCAAACTTTGTAATAAATTTATCTGTGTTGGCTTCATCATTGTTGTAATCAGTAAATGATTTGTAAAAATCATCATACATAGCATTGCCGTCTTCTCCCCAAGATTGCGCTGCTTTGTTTATAGTTTCATCTGTTTCATCAGAGTAGTAATACTTTACATCATAAGTATTATTTACTGCACCAACTAGAAATCCTACTTCATATACATCTTCTGCAAACTCAAATAGATAAGTACCACTTTGTAAAGCTAGTGAACAACCTGTAGTTCCATACCTACCTTGTTCATTACAGTAAATATACGCAGCAGTACTACCTCCGCTAATAGTTAAACCTGTTTCGTATGTACTATCTTCAAATGCTTCATTGATAGTAACTTCATTAGGTACTTCTTCTGCAAATACAGGAATAGGAATTATAAGAAAAAGTACGATACATATCCGTACTAGACTATTAAATTTATATAACACGGAACTTACTTAGTTCCGCAACAACCACCACCGCAACAACCGTCACTACCCATGATCTATTCCTCTCCCGTTCATATCATTATGTGTTTTACTATCGAGAATACCGAATGCCTGGTTGACTTCATCGTATGTCAGTTGTCCATCATTAAGATATTTTCTTGCTAAGATTTCTAGTACGTTGGCTACTCCAAGTAATCCTGCTAGTAGTGCAGAACTAAATACATCTATACCTACAAGACTGCCTGCACCTATAACACTTAATGCTTGTGCTATAAAGACAGCTATCATACGTTTAGATATATTCCAATACAATTTGTAACCCTTCATTGCATAGATAAGCTACCAACGATCAATACAACCGTAGCAACTAATCCTAGTACTTTATAGAATTCTGTTTTGTCCAATTTGTTATCTAGTTTTTCTTCTAGTTTGTCAAGTCTTTCAATGACCATAGTTAATAATTCCTTTTGAGTGAAGCCGTTACCGTTACTACTCATGTTTATGGTAGGTCATCGTGGGATAAAAAATCCCATTCTTTGTCATACATAGCATTATCTAAGTCCCATTGACTTACTCTTTTAATAAGTTGTAGAGTTTCTTTTAAAAAATAACCTAATAAAAATCCTATAAAATAATCCATAAGGGACATTATAACAGAACGATTTTAGGTTAATTACAAATCTCTATACGCATTACGAAATTTTGAACTCATTGTAAAACTATATTTGTTATATTTTTTCTGCAAATCTTTACGCTTAGAAAAGTCAACAACTTCCATATCTAATTGATTGTTTTTTACTGGTATATAAATAGATAATGGTGTACCTTTTTTAATTACTATTTCTTTATTTTTAGATGTATGCACTATTTGTACATTAACTTCATGCACTTTAGATGTTTCAAATTTTCCATATATCGAAGTCCAATCATCATTAAATGAATATGGATAGGGCAACTGTAAACATAAATAATCTTTAGGAGTGTACACACAAAAAGGTAAATTAATTTTAAATACAAAATTGTAATTAGAGTTACTAGGTAAATGGTCTACAAATTGTGTATTACCATGTATTGTTATAGGTTTTTCTGCATTGTTAGTTTTCCAATGGTATGGAATTTCCCAACCAAAATCTTGTGTTTCTTTATCGTACTGTAAAACTATATCAGTAGGTGCTAGTAACACATATCCATATTTAAATATATCTACAAAGCTAGGACATTGTCTAACTGTTTTTACTTTAGATGTATATTCAAACTGATGTTCTTGTTTTAAATTAGTAGGAATGTTTTTAAACCACGAAGGAACTACTTCGCTTATAGGTTTAGGGTGTACTGTAGTGTCTTGTAATATTAATTGATCTAAACAAGCGAATGTTATTTTTGCCATACTCCACCTTAACAGTTGCTAACTTATATCTTCTTCCCATTCTTGAGTTTCATTATTAAATTTGTATGCTACTTCATCATGGTCATCAGGTAGCTCTACTGGAGGTTTCCAATTCCAAATAGTTTCATCTAGTACCCAACTATCATGTGGTGCTTGTGGATAAAATACATCATTAGTTTCATCATATATATAACCTACTCCTGCATAGTTACCTCTATAAGGTGTGCCACTATCTATATGAGTATTTTCTACTGTGTTGTAAGAAGTTCTTTTACATACAGTACCAGTTCTTTTTGTAGCATAGTATTCTTCCCAGTCAGAAAAACCTTCAGGTAAATTATCTGTATCAGTTTCATCTCTACCTGTTATAACTTCTACAACTTTGTTATTTCTTATAAATGCGTAGTGTGCCATTATGAACCTGTCCTAAATTTATATAATCTAAATTCTCCTGTTTCAAAAGCACCTGTACTAGGAAATAATCTTAATCCATTAGGGTGGAAAAGACTATTATTCCACATTAGGTTTTCGTCATGTGTTATAAAATCAGTATCATTGTAAGTTATTGCAAAACTTGTTATTTTAAAAAATGTGTCAGCAACACCATCTTTATAATCGTTACCTTGATATAGATAAGCATAACCATTGGTTTCATAAGCTGAACCAGTATTTGCATAACTTACTATGTCACCATTAATATTGATAGCTGCTTGATTAGTAACAGTAGCATTCTTCATTTGTCTACCTGCTTGATACCAACTATCGGCACCATCAAAGTTTGTATTGTACGAAGGGTCGCAGCGCAAACTAGCACCTGCGTCTGTGTCAGCTACATTGTTAAAAACTAATAAATATGTTCCTATTTCAGTCATGCCTTCAACGAATACTTCAGTTTCTCCACCTGTAACAGTAGCACTAGCGATAAGTTCTATTGAATTGCTTTCTACTATAGACATTTAATACACTCCATAAACTGTAATGTTCCCGCTACTAAAGTTATTACTAAAGGTTAACTTTAAACCTCTATGTGCTTCTGCTGTATTTTGCATACCTTTAGTACTAAATCCCTCTGCTTCATTGTTCATAGCGTATGCACCTTGACTTGATATAAATGTTTTACCAGATTGTCCTGGATTAAACACATACATAACAAAACCTCCTGCACCATCAGTTGGTCCTGCACCACTTATTTTATCGATCTTAGTGTCATCTGTATTGTTAAAGTTAACTGTTGAACCTGCACTAGATGTAAATTGATAACCATTATATTCATAAGCTGTTTCATCTAATGTACCACTTGAATTAATAAGCTGTAAAGATACAGTACCTTCAGAAGAAGTAGCTAATAAGCTATCTGCTATTACCATATAGACACTATTACTTGTATCAAAAATATTATCTAATGTAATATCTGATGAGTTAGATGAAACTGTAAAACTTTGTAAAGGTTTAAACATATTAACTCCAACTCACAGTATCTGTACCTGCAGTAATTTTTATATATTTATCTGCACCATCTGTTTGTTCTCCACCATTTGTTAAACCTCCACCTACACTAATACTGTATGAGTTTGGGTATCTTAATATAACAATACCTGAACCACCTGCACCTCCATTTGTACTACCATATCCTGAACTAGCATAAGCACCTGCTCGACCTCCATTACCAGTATTAGCAGCACCTGCTACCCCATTAAAAAAAGATGTATTAATACCACCTGCACCACCTTGTGCATAATTTACAGCACTACCAGTAATAGACGAACTTACTCCTGCACCAGTACTATATCCTGTACCACCTGCACCACCTGCACCACCACCTGCACCGCCTTGGTAACCGCTTCTATTTCCACCTACAAAACCTTGTGTTGGGTTATTAAAAAGATATGTGTTCCAACTACCACTTGAACCTCTACCTGCTTGACCTGCACCTGACCCATAGTCACTAGCTTTTAAGTTAGATGTACTTCCAAATCTGTTTCCATTACCTCCGCCTACTGCTGCAATAGTATCAAATTTACTAGACTGAGCAGGAACTCCTAAATTTCCTGTGCCTACATTTGTAGCACCTGCTGCAACAGTAATACTATATGTTTGACCTAATACAATACCTTTTGTAGCTTCTCCTGCAGCACCACCACCACTATTTTCGCCGCTGTATGAGTTTCTTAATCCACCTGCACCGCCACCACCTGGACCATAACCTCCTGAAAATCCACCTGGACCATGACCTCCACCACCAACTACTAGGTACTCGCATTGAAAAGCAAAATCTTTAATGTACTCATCTTCATCTTTTAAATAATGTATATCAGAAATACTAAAAACACCTGAGTTTGCTGTTTCAGTTTGAGTTGGTGCAGCACCTATCCATTTACCTACCATTATTGAACTCCATATAAACTAGCTTTTAATAATTCCATGTTGCCTGATGTTACATCTATTCTAAAACCAGTTACATCATCAACTAAATCTATAGAACCAACACCTCTAATAAATTTTGTATCGCCCTGATCATCTTCCATATTGGTGTCAATTAAAATTGCAGTTCTCATTGCGCTATTTCCTGCATTAAATATCCAGTAACTTCCTGATAGAGTTTCTTTGCCACCATTACCTTGATTTATTCCTATGTTAATTCTTGTATCTCCTGTTGAGTTACCATTATTAAAAGTGTTATTATCATCTCCTCTTAGTTGATGATATGTATAGTCACTTGTACCTGTAACGCTTCCACCACCACTCATAAATGCCATCAGTCTTACAGACAAATTGTCATTAGCAGGTATTAGTTTAGTAACTTGTAATAGATGTACTTTAAATGTTGTTTCTTCTAAGTTTGTAAAACTTTGTGATGGAGTATTATTAGCACTATAATCAATAGTTTCTAATAAAGTTAAAGAGTTTTTATTACTCCACTCACTAGAACTTTGTAAATTGTTTATTTCATTAAGATCATAAACACCGCTATTAGTACTTCTTTGGTCAGGGATACTACCTATAATTCCAAAATTATTTGGCATGTTGTATCTCCTATGAAGTAATTTCTAATAAAGAAAGTGTCAATTCAAGATCTGAAGCTGCGCCTGCCCATGCCCTTAACTCATCATTTGCTTTTAGTACAAGTTTTCCTCCAATAGGATTTACTGCACTATCAGCAGGAACTGATAAAGTTGAGACTAAAGCTGCTACAGTCGAACCATCATTCATGTCAATGTTAAGATCTGCTGCGTTTGTACCATCAACATTAGCAACTTGGCAATGTATAACAATTGCTGTTTCTAATCCTGATGTGTTAGCTGTATAAACTACAGCGTCTGCGCTATCGCCTAACGCTACATTGACTGTCTTAAATAATTCTGCCATATTCTATTCTCCTAGTAATTAATTATTAACTATCTCCCATAACTATAGCACGAGGTTTTGATCCCGAACCTGTAGAAGTAGTAGATAGACTTCTCATTATCAATCTAAATGCCATTGATTGACCCGCAGTACCTGTATCAGGTAGTAAATCTAAATCTTCGTCAATAGGTTTATTACCTATTGTATCTATACCTAAACTACCACCTTCTTTAAGAAGTATTAACATACTCATGTTAACCTCCTAAAGCTATTACTAATCCGAGACTTGCTTTTGTAGCAACTTGTCCATCAACGTATGCTTTTATAGATTGTTGTGTAGCAGCTTGTGTTGAACTATTGCTTGCCATGTTATCTTCATCAAGCAAAGTAACACTTTGTGCGTCAACGTAAGATTTATTTGCAGCGTCTGCTGCTGCTGTAGGTGTAGTAAGGTTTGTAATTTTATTATTGTTAGCGTCTAAGTTAGCAGCTAATTTAGGTGTACCTGCTGTACCTGAAGCATAACTTACATCTACTACTTGACCAATTGCGTCAAACATATCTTCGTATACTTGTTGTACAGGGACCATACGCACTACGGAGTTTTGTGGGTGTGATAGTCCTGAAGCTGCTGATGATCCTGTTAAGTATCTGTTATCTGCAGTAGAAGTTACTAATTGTGTAGAAGTAAATGTACCATCAAAAAATACATATTCACGCTGTGTTGCACTATCTGGTTCAATAACTAAATAACAAGGACTTGTTAGTCCTGAAGTAGAAGCTACTGTTGCTGTTGTGTCTGTAGCACCGAATGTACTAGATAGCGTAGTTTCAAACGCATTCCTTGTAAATGTCTCTGCTGCTTTTCTTGTACTTGCCATATTCTAATTTCTCCTGTTTAGTATATCACACACCAAATTGGTGTATTCCCAATCTTCCAATACCAAGCGCACCTAATGAAGTAATCTCTCCAGTTGCAGACGCTTGTCTCTGACCACGTACTTGTATAGTACAAAATACCATAGTAGAACCTAGCTTAGTAATCTCTTGTACAGGTAACGTAACATTTTCTACAATACCTCTAATTATTTCATCTGGTTTAAAAAGTGTTAGCGTTACTGATTTACCTTCTAATTTTTTTACAGCGTCAAATAACTTTTTACCTATACCAGGTATGTTTTTTGCACGTTTACCTGGACGCTCTATACGATCAGAAACGTTAATAGGAATACGTGCAAGTATGTCTTCTGGTTCTGGGAAAGCACGATAACTATATGAGTAAACTTCTGGGCTAGCTGTCCTGCCTGAATTAGAACTTATTGTTAACTTGGGGACTAGCCACCTATTAATAACATTGATCATAGGAACTTCATTGCCACTCTCTGATGTTTCTATTTTAGTTAAAGTCGAAAAACTTGTAGCATTAGGATTTTCTAATGCGTCTAATTCAGTACTAAATTCTGCTAATACGTTAGAACCTGCAGGTATATCGTTAGTGTAAATACGACCACCTATCCATTGTTTGGCTTGTGAAGTATAAAAATCTGCAGCAGGTAGTATTAAATAACCGTCATCAACTAAAGTAGCAGCTTCTTTTATTAAACCAATAGCTGCAACTATAAAAAATAATTTACCATTAGCTATAGCTATACCTGTTACTTTACCTGATGTACCTGTGTAATATATATTTCGTGCATACCCTAGTGTTGGTAAGTAAATAGAATATAGATCTGTTTCTGTTGCGCTATCTATTACACCAAAATATATTTGGTCTCTTGTGTTAAAGAATGCAGTAGGACTTTTATCTACTGTTGTATCGTTGTCTCCAAATTCTTTTATAAGTTGCCTGTCATCAAGTGTATAAAGCACACCATCTGTTGCGATAGTTCCTCTATATACTCTACCTATTTTGCCTCCACCTGATGATGACTGTGAAGTAGAAAAGAAAACAATTCCATTACTTTCAGTCATATCGACTATATCTTCGCCCTCAATAAAAGTTTGACCAGACAATACAAGACCAGAGGTACTGTCATCTTTTATAGCATAAATATATCCATCATCAGAAGCTGCTAAGATTACAGATCCACCGTCTATAACACTTGTCCATAAAGATCCTGATGGTAAAGATTTTATAAGTGGAGGACTGTTTGTACCATCTATCTCGTGTAAGTGTCCGCTTGTGTCTATAGCTAAAACATAATTTTTTATATAAAATAATCCTGTGTATACGTGTGATGAGTGTAAGTTCATAACGTTACTCCAACCACTTGGAATGTCATCAGCGTCAAGTTTTCTAATAATACTATCTGTACCGTCATTTAATGAAACATACAACTCGTGTCCGACTAACACCATTCCTGTTACATTGAAACTTGGACCTGCTGAATAGGGATCCGTAGTTGTCCAAGTATCTCCGCCATCTGATGAATAATGTACATCGTGACCTTGTGATACGTATAAAACATCTTCATGTGATATAAGGTTTTGATAAGCACTAGCGCTAGCTCGTGCAGTAACAGCAGATGTTTCGTTTAATAATTCTATAGAGTATGCTTTACCACTATCATCTGCATTTTTGAAAACGTCTATACCTTTACTATCAAAAAATCTTCTAAAGTCATTTGTTCCTTGCACTCTTTGATGTGCTTGATCTAATCCTGCACCACCAGAAAAATCTGATCTAGCGTATGACTGACCAAACTCTGCTCTAAATTCTTCAGGTACTTGTGCGGTGTTAACCTGTTGCGCAGATAATGGTGCAGTAGTAATAGTTAATTCTCTACCTGGTGCTACTGCTAAACGTAAAAGTATATCAGTAATACCATCAGATATTTGTGCTTGGTATCCAAAAGCTAACGGGTTGGAAACGTTTGACGTTGATGGTAAAGGCATTAGGTAAAACTAATTCCGTATAACTCTACGCCTTGCGGAAATCGTGAACGCTGTTCCCTTCTTGCTCTGTCTAACAATACTCCATAATATCGAAGTAAAGCATTTCTAAGTCTTTCTCCAGAACCAACAGGAACACCTCTTTGTTCTAGGTTTTCTGTTATATAGTTTTGTGTACTTGCGTCAACATCTAACTCTGACAATAACTGTGCTACAGCACCAACCATAACTATTTGCTCGTGAAAATCTTCTAGTCCTGATACAGAATTTAAGTCATCAGTTTCTGCTGATGGTCTTGTAAACTTTGAAGCATATACAACATATACACTCTTACCTGATGTTGGAGAGGTAGGAAACTGTACTGCTGCTTCTGTTGTAGATCCTGCAAAGTCTGTTAATAATTCAAGTGGTACATCTGTATAACTTGTAGTAGTTCCACCAGTTGTACTGTTGTCTATTTTTGCTTGTAAAATTCTTTGTGTTCCTGCAGGCATTTCTACAAATTGTGTAGATGAGGTTGTAAGTGTTGTCTTCTTTACAGCGTATAATGCAGGAAATAAACCAATGACTTGATCGCCAATGGAATTAGTTACGTTTAATCTTGGATACTTAGGTTTAAGAATAATGTCAGTATCTTCTGCATGTTCTGCTGCAGTAGAACCTAACCTACCACGTTCAATTGTTATCTCTCTCGATACTGTGTTGATGTCTTCAACCATAACAAGTTCACTATCAATTTCTAATACTGAACCCGCACCAATAAGTTCTTCTTCTTCTGGTGTAAATAGTCCTTCTTTGTATTGTAAAGTTGTACCAGTTGATGTAAGACCTTGACCACCTGTAATGCTATCTAAGTTAGCAACTTGTGTTAAAGGTTCTTGTTCTTCTACAGGTCGTAAATACTCTCTGTAGGTTCTATCAATTAGCTGTCCTAGTGTAGACATGAATACCTACCTTTAAGCAGTTCTAAATATTAATTTAATTTTTCTGTCTGCAGCTTCTGTTCCGTCTGAAGTTATCCTAAGATAACCACCGCTAGCAAAAGCCCAACCGCTAGGATCTACACGTGTTGCATTACCTGCACTAACTGTGTATGATACCTCTGTGCCGTCAGTCTCTACTACATCAACCCATGATGATCCATCTACTGAAAAATCAAAGGTAATGTTTGAACCAGTCATAGCAGATGGGAATACGATCCCTGCTAAAAGCATGTTATCTACGTTGACTGATGTACTGTTACTTGCGTCATCTGAAATGTCTATTAAAGCTACTTCGCTTTTACTTCTACCGTATACCATATTGTAAATTCTAACATACTCAAAACACCGCTATGGTGGAATAGCGGTGTTTGAGTAATTATTGAATAGGAATTAACCTATTACGTTATCGATCTGACAATGGTATTGTTGTGGACCAAAGTCCATAGCCATTTCCATGTATACAGCTTTAGCAATTCTTGCGTTATCTGCTTGATCTAAGTCTCTAACGAACATTGTTCCATATCCTGGGATATTTAAGAATATTGGTTTAACGAAACTAAGGTCAACGATAAATGCTTGCTTAGAACCTGAAATAGTACCTGCTGGTAAGAAGTCAGATAATGCTAGTCCGATTGAACCGAATGGTGTAACGATTGTATCAATGTCAACACCTCCAACATTTCTGTCTCTTGGTAAGATACCATAATTTACAGATCCAACTGTAGCTTTAACGAGTTCCTTGTTAAGATCCAACAACATTGTTGGAGATACAAAGAGAACTGGTTGTTTCATTGGTGCGCCTGCGTCATACAACGCCTTCATACCACTAGCTATGATGTCCCAGTTTAGTTTTTGTGCTGCAGGAGTTCCTGCACCATCATCGTTATTTACTGCAGTTCCGCCTGATAGATCTTGATGTTCTTTCAAACCTCTCATCTGACGGTTGCCTGTTGTACCATCGTTGTAGGAAGCATTGAATGCTGCCCACTCTACTTTTTTAGCTACTGTCTCTAATACTAATTCCATTTGATAAGCAAGCTCATCATTGATTGGGTTAGTTCCTGCTAAAGCTAATGCAGGATCAGAGTTTTTATAGTTGCCCGCTAAGTTGAACGGTACTATTTCTCCAGAAGCAGCTTGTGCAGTATAAGAAATCTGCGCGGCTTCATGGAATATTTGTAAAACACCTTGTTGTGCTGCTCTGCTTCGTCCTGAATAATTAGGCGCGCCGCCTTCGTCATCAGGAGTTACTGCAGAAACTGCCGCATTGTCTTGTGTTTGGAATTGGAAGAATGTGCTGTTTGTAGCAACTCCGCCATTCAAACCACCTGCAGCAGCGAGTAGTGGTGTTCTATGAGGTGTTATTTTAAATAATTCGCCAGTAAAGTTGTTCACGTCACTAGCGACTACTGGATTTGCACCTGATATTGCTGCCATTTTCTACGTCCCTTCTATTTGTAGTTAATTGGTTTATTGATTTTTTTGTTGTTCTTGTAAGGCAATTTTTGCCCTTAGACTATCTCTTACAGAAGTCTCTGGACTACCAATAACGTCTTGCATTTTCTGTGTCCAATCAGCAGGTTGTTGTGCAGATGAGTTCTGTTGTATCTGTTCTAACTTACTGTCACTTTCAGCGATCTTTGCAGCAGCTACTTCGTTGTTCTGCTGTACCTGTGTATCGATGTTATAAGTGTCTTTAAGCCATTGACCTAACTCTGAAGTATTTGGTTTTCCGTCATATAGATCGAAAGCCATTTTACCTGTACCAGAGTTTGGATCTAGTCCAACATCTTTAAACATAGAAGTCTTTACGACATTCTTTAGTTCTTTATTCTCTTGCTCAACTGATTTAAGTTTATCCCTTAAACCTTTAATACCTTCGTTGGTATCGTTGCCGTCCATTATTTGTTCTCCGTTATCTGTCATTTGATAATCTCCATTTCTCACACAATTACACCGTTCTCCAATAAGGTGTGGTACATATTGGGAGTGGTTACATAATTATTATTACATGTTGAATGGGCGCTGTAACATACGCATACAACACCTCTACGAATTAAATACGTGGTAAGGACGTAGGAACCCTTAACCAGAGTGATGATCTATTATTTACTTGGCGGATACTGTCAACGCCAATACAATTAGTATAACACATAAAAACACGGTTAATGATTTTTTTCCTGTTTCTGTTAATATAATTTTATAAGCGTCATTCCACCATGTCCATGCTTTGTCAGACTTGTAGTGACCTTTTTTATTTCTAGCACGTACCCATTTAAACATTATTGTTCAACCAATCCAGTTATACCTGCTTGTGTAGCTGCTGCGCCACCTTCTTGCGTAAAGACTGTAGCTTGTTCTCCTTCAAGTCTTGCACGAACTTGGTCTGCAACACCATCTCCAAAGACTTCACTTTCTATAAACTCTGATAAACCAAAGATGTCTTCTCTACCAGTAAACCTGCTAGCCAATCTTTGTAACCTAGGCAACTGTGTCTCTGCTCTAGCTGCTAACTGTTGCGCACCTGTACCTGAAACACCTGCACTAATAAGTCTTTGTGCTTGTTCTGTTGATATAGCAAAGTCTTGTTCTAAGAATGCACCACCAATTTGTGATACTTCAACTCTTTGGTTAATAATATCTGCTGATACATCTTCTGATATAAAGCTAGCAAATATAGCTTCGTCTGTAATATCTTCAGTTGTTGGAAATATATTAGGATAGTTGTTAACGTAGTATTG
>Ga0181389_1000384_pt1 | contig 18097 bp, 19 predicted proteins | sample 12SPOviralmetaG_FD_130121 | JGI IMG/M metagenome (GOLD analysis project Ga0181389, IMG submission 130121) | Marine viral communities from the oligotrophic San Pedro Time Series (SPOT) site, San Pedro Channel, CA, USA - 12 SPOT_SRF_2010-06-29 | ecosystem: Environmental > Aquatic > Marine > Strait...
CGCAAAAAATCGCTAGTGTCAGAGCCAAAAGCGGGTTGCTCTGTAGTAGTAGCAAGGGATCTCGGCAGGGCCTAAAACACCTGGCAGGGCTTAGGTAAAAAGCCAAACCAAAATCGTCAAAGTATTAAGGAGGATGAAGACACCTAGTTGCGCAACGGTTGCGCCTTCTGGCACGATTACAGCTAACGTCAACGCAACCCCGACAGGCTTAATGAGCAAGCAGTTTTCTCCCGCGATGGCAACGCGGATTGAGGTTTGGCCGATTGAAAAGTTGGTCCCTTATGAGCGCAACGCCAGAACACACAGCCCTGAGCAAATCAGTCAGCTTGCGGCATCTATTGCTGAGTTTGGTTTTACTAATCCGATCTTGGTTGACAGTGAGCACGGCGTGATCGCTGGCCATGGCCGCTTAGAAGCTGCGCGAGATTTAGCCTTAGATGAGGTTCCGGTCGTTGTCCTTGATCACCTAACGCCGAAACAAAAAAAGGCGTACATTATCGCAGACAACAAACTGGCCCTCAATGCCGGTTGGGACATGAGCCTTTTGCGTGAAGAAGTTGTAGAACTACAGCTTGCAGACTTTGACCTATCCCTGATGGGTTTTGACGAAAAAGAGATTTCATCACTTATAGATCCTGACGGCTTAGAAAAGCCAATGAACGACGTTGATGGATCTTCTGAATTTGATGAAGACGAATTTTCAGACTTTGAGCATCAATGCCCACGTTGCGGATTTGAGTTCAATGGAAAGGACTAGAGGCCCGTGGCGGCTTGCTGATCTAAAAGATAAAGAGCCGACAGGACTAACAGCATTTAGTTGTTTTCATTGCGGCGGCGGCTCGACAATGGGTTACAAGCTTGCTGGTTTTAACGTGTTAGGCGGCGTTGAGATTGACCCAAAAATGATGAAAATGTATCGGGCAAATCATTCGCCTGTGCATAGCTATTTGATGGGCGTGCAAGATTTCAACAAGATTAATCTTGATGAAATCCCTGAGCCTTTAAAGCAGCTCGACATTTTGGATGGCTCGCCACCTTGCTCAGTGTTTAGCACTGCAGGAGCACGCGAAAAGAAATGGGGAACAGCGCACAGCTTTCGCGAAGGGCAAGTAAAACAACGCCTAGACGATCTTTTTATGCACTTTATAGAAGTAGGAAAAAGATTGCAGCCAAAAGTAATTGTTGCTGAAAATGTTCAAGGTTTATTAAAAGGCAACGCAAAAGGTTATGTAAAAGAAATTTTTGCCGCTTATCGAGAAGCAGGCTATCGCCCACAATTGTTTTTATTAAACAGCGCAAAGATGGGCGTGCCGCAAGCTCGTCCAAGAACTTTCTTTGTAGCTAGTCGCGAAGACTTAGACTTTGGCAAAATTCGCCTTGATTTTGATGAAAGGCTTGTCACGCTTAGAGAAGCTTTAAAAGGCACCGACCCTAAAGGCGCGAAGCCGTTAAGCCCAAAGGCAAAAGGGCATTGGGTAAATACTGTTCCGGGCGACAATTTTTCAAAGTCTGCAAAAGGCAGTTGGTTTACATGGAATCGCCTTGGATGGGGGAGGCCAGCCCCTACAGTTGTGTCAGGCTCGCCCCCTACGCACCCGGATGAACCCCGCTGGCTTAGCCCTAGCGAGACAATTCGCGTTCAAAGCTTTCCTGATGATTACAACTTTTTAGACAACGATCCAAATTATGTGTGCGGCATGTCTGTGCCGCCCTTTATGACTCAGCGCGTTGCCTTAGCGATTAGAGAGCAATGGCTGAAAACATAAGGAAGGAAGCATGAAACCTTTTAATCTTCAACTTACTTGGGCAGGCTTTGATGCAGCGGTCGATCTTATCGTTGCACAATGCTGTCGTTCAGACGTTGACTGCGTTTATGCGCCGTCATCCTCTGGCCTAATGCTTGCGATACCTGTTGCAGAGCGTTTAAAGCTTCCCCTTTCTGATACGCCTCAAGACAACATGCTTTTGCTTGAGGGATACGCTTGGGACTGTTCTTTAAGTTGCTACGCAAGCCGGTACAAAAACGCTCAGCCTTGGGTTTGGCTCGATACAACCCTTGACGGTATTTACAACTCAGTCGTCAAAATGCCCTCGGCTAAACCTGTTTGTGTCGCAATGCCGTGGCAAGACGCAATGATTGACTGTTGCAACGAACTTTTTATCCCCGGTTTTCATGACTGACACAGAATTAAGGGTCAATGCAATTTACGAAGACTTCCAATGGGAAGGCCAAGCAATGGGCCGCTTTGGAATATTCATTGTTTTGCAGGGCTGCCCAAACAGTTGTTTTAATTGTCCGCACAGCGTTTACCCTGGAGCGCTTGCGCCTAGCTGCGACCCAATTGGGGAAGAAACGACTGTTGACCAAATATTTAAAGGGCCGCCACAAAACGTTTTTTCAGGAAGGATTCGAGAAAATACAAACACTTATGCAGTTATGACTCCTGATCAATTAATGCAAACAATTTGGGAGTTTTCGATACCTGCAATGGGCAATGCTTCTCGCATAAATGACATTATTATTACAGGTGGCGAGCCAGCCGCTCAGGATTTGCTTGAGTTGACTGCGTTGCTTATCACTAATGATTTTGACCCTATAGTTCACACAGGCGGGGAACGTCCGTTTGAAGTTTACAGCGGCACTCAAATAAGCGTTAGGCCGCGCACCCGGCTTTGTATGCCACAGGCTTTAAACGTAGCTAACGAAGTCATTTTCATTATTAATGATGAAAGCGATTTGGCTTGGTTAGATATTTTAATGGAGCACGTTGACGACAACGAAACTGAGGTTTTCGTCCAAGCAAGGACACGCAAAGCATTTGAAGTCTGCAAAGAAGTCGCGCCGGAACGTAACTTTCGCATAAGTTATTCGCCATCCAGTGCGCTTGAATAATGGATAACTTTTTAAAACTTTCTGATTACGCAAAGCTCATCGGCAAAACTCCGCAAGCTGTACGCAAAGCGATTGCAGACGGGCGCATTAAAAAAGGTGTTACGCAAGGAAAGCGCGGCTACCTAATCGACGCTGCGGTAGCTAACCGAGAATGGAACAGCAACACAGACGAAAGCCAGCAACGCACGGCAGAAGTTATTAGGCAAGGCAAAGCCAGCGCGGCAGGCATAGACCAACCGCTTACCGCACCGAGCTACAGCAAAGCGAGAGCAATTGGGGAAGTATACAAATCTAAATTGCTAGAGCTTGAGTTTAAGGAAAAGGCGGGACAGCTTATTAACGCTGACGAAGCAACAGCTGCACAGTTTAAAATCACGCGCATATTTCGCGACGCTGTGCAAAACATTCCGGTTCGAGTTGTAAGTGAGCTGGCAGCTATTGTCGGTGAGCTTACCCCTGACAAGCGTCACGAAATGATGCTTGTCATGCAACGGGAGATTGATCGTTCTTTAACTCAATTGGCGGACAGCGATGGCATTAGCTAACGCAGCAACAGTTCTTTGGAAAGCAGCGCAGGAAGGCATTTTGCCTGACCCGGTGCTTACTGTTTCTGAATGGAGCGACACGCATCGTTTCTTAAGCCAGCGAGCTTCAGCAGAGCCAGGGCAGTGGCGAACTGAAAGGACTCCTTACCTAAAGGAAATTATGGATGCACTTTCAGCAACCAGCCCTGTTGAAAAAGTTGTTTTCATGGCTGGTAGCCAGGTTGGGAAAACTGAGGCAGGCAACAACTGGATCGGTTATATCATTGACAATTGCCCCGCGCCAACGCTCGCAGTTCAGCCAACAGTTGAAATGGCAAAGCGGAACAGCAAGACCCGCATTGCGCCATTAATTGAAGAAAGTCCCCGGTTAAAAGCAAAAGTAAAAGATCCACGGTCTAGGGACAGTGGCAACAGCCAGCTCGCCAAAGAATTTCCAGGCGGCATTTTGGTTCTGACTGGCAGCAATTCAGCTTCAGGTTTGCGCTCTACGCCAATCCGTTTTTTGTTTCTTGACGAAATTGATGCTTACCCTGGCGACGTTGACGGAGAAGGCGACCCGTGTGGTTTGGCTGAAGCTAGGACGCGAACCTTTAGCCGTCGCAAAACATTTTGGACTTCTACCCCAACAATTGCAGGCCGCAGCCGTATTGAACGGGAATTTACAGAAGGCGACATGCGCGTTTTTGAATTGCCCTGTCCACATTGCGGCACGTTTCAGCAATTGGTCTGGGAGCAAATGCGCTGGGAAGAAAACAAGCCTGAGACCGTTCGTTACAAATGCGCTCATTGTGAAGAGGAGTTTGAAGAACATCACAAAAACAAAATCCTTCCGGCAGGAATGTGGACGCCACAAAACCCTGAAGGCAAATGGCGTTCATATCACATAAGTTCGCTGTATTCGCCGCTTGGTTGGTTTAGCTGGAAAGAATGTGTTGAAAAATTTTTAGAAGCAAAAAAGTCTGACGAGATGATGCGCGTTTTCCAAAACACTGTTTTGGGGATGACTTATTCAGACACAGGCGAAGCCCCTGAATGGGAAGTTCTTTACCATCGCCGGGAAGTTTATCCAATAGGTACAGTCCCTAAAGGGGTTGTGTTTATTACTTGTGGAATTGACGTACAAAAAGACCGATTAGAAATGGAATTTGTCGGTTGGGGTAAAAACTTAGAAAGCTGGAGTCTTGACTATGTGGTCATTTCAGGCGATACAGCAGGGGATGAGATTTGGGAATTATTAAGCCGCCAAATCGAAACAACTTTCTCCACAGAAACAGACGGCTTGAGAATGCCGATCCGCATGGTGGCGATTGACACTGGCTACCGAACGCAAGAAGTTTACCGCTGGGTTAAATCCAGATCAGCTTTAAGCACTATGGCTATCAAAGGTCGCGACACCCAAAACACAATTCTTGGCCTCCCTTCTCCTGTTGAAATGACCGTGCGCGGCAAAAAGATTCGAAGCGGAATAAAAGTTTGGCCGGTTGGCGTAAGCGTTGCGAAAGGCGAACTTTATGGTTGGTTACGCCGCAAACAGCCAACAGATTCTGATGAGCCCTTGCCGTTTGGTTGGTGCCATTTCCCGCAACACCCGGAAGAATTTTTCAAACAGCTCACCGCAGAAAGTTTAGTTAGCCGCATTGTGCGGGGATATCAAAAATATCAATGGGAGCAAACGAGGGAACGGAACGAGGCTTTGGATTGCCGGGTTTATAGCCGCGCCGCAGCCGCAGCCGTTGGCGCTGACCGTTGGGACGCTGACCGTTGGGCTTACGAAGCTGAACAGGCCGGGGCTACTCTGACAGGTGAAATGCCGAACACAGGCAAACGGCCTACAAATCAAATCAAACGGAAGCGCTCTAGCTTCCTTTGAGCCGATATTATGGAGTTTGAGGAGGTTTTACGATGTTTTCAGAAGCAGGGTTAGCCGCAATTGAAGAGGCAATTTCTGGCGGATACCTAGAAGTCGAATACGACGACAAGCGCGTGAAATATCGCAGCTTGGCTGAATTGCTCCAAGTGCGTGACTTGATACGGAGCAAACTTGGCTCCGGCACTGTGACCCGCCGTTACGTCAGCTTTAAAAGAGACACCGATTCATGAACGCTTTAGACAAATTCATCGCATCGTTAAACCCGGCAGCGGCTGTCCGTAGGGAGCGCTCTCGTTTGCAACTTGATGCAATGCGCCGTTATGAAGGCGCAAGCCGTGGCCGCAGGACAGACGGGTGGTTCACGCAAAGCACTAGCGCAGACGCTGCATCTGCAATGGGCCTCAGTTTGCTTAGAGATCGCAGCCGTGATCTTGTAAGGAATAACCCTTACGCAAATAAAGCAGTCCAAGTGATTGTGTCTAACGTCATAGGCACTGGAATTATTGGCCAAGCTCGTGCGACACGCAGCCGCCGTCGTTCTACGCAGCTGACAGATTTATTTGCAAGCTGGGCAACAGATCCGACCCAATGCGATTATGAAGGCCGACATGATTTTTACGGTCTGCAAGCTTTAATTCTTAGGACAGTTGTTGAATCTGGTGAGTGCTTAATTCGCCGTTATATCCAACCAGGCCAAAAAATATCACTGCAATTATTAGTCTTAGAACCTGATTACATTGACGCTTCAAGGGACGTTGCCTTAGAGGGCGGCGGGTGCATCAAAGAAGGTATTGAGTACGACGCAAATAATCGCCGCGTTGCATATTGGCTCTACAACGAACATCCCGGCGAGCATCATTCAAGGATGAATTCGTTCAATTCGACTCGCGTTCCCGCAGAAGAAATAATTCATTTATTTAAACAAACTAGACCTGGCCAAACCCGTGGCGTTCCTTGGGCATCCCCGGTGATACTGCGGATGCGGGACTTCGACGATTATCACGACGCGCAACTTTTAAAACAGAAAATTTCTGCTTGCTTTGCTGCGTTTGCTGTGGATACTGAGGCCACTGATGCAGGTATGGGCGCTGAGCTTATCGACAAGCTGGAACCCGGTGCCATTGAGATTCTTCCCCCTGGCAAGGACATCCGCTTCGCGTCTCCCCCGTCTGTTGGCGAGATCGATAAAGTGAGCCGCCAGTACCTGCTCCAAATTGCTGCCGGTTTTGGCATTACCTATGAAGCGTTGACCGGCGACCTAAACAACACGTCTTTTAGTTCTGGACGTATGGGGTGGATTGAATTTCACCGCAACATCGAGTCTTGGCGCTGGAACATGCTTGTTCCCCAAATGCTTAACCCTATTTGGAAATGGTTTGCGAAATCGGCATCGCTAGGCGGTGTTCGTGGAATGGATGGAATTGTCGCGCAGTGGACTCCACCGCGTCGAGAATTAATAGATCCAGACAAAGAAATTGGCGCAACTATTAAATCAGTGCGCAGCGGTCTTATGTCCTTAAGCGAAGCAATTCGCGAATACGGCTACGATCCAGAAGAAGTCTTACGCGAAATGCAGCAAGACAATGAGCTGTTAGATGAACTTGGCTTAATTCTCGACACTGATCCGCGAAAGGTAACTTTGGCAGGTCAAGCTCAGCACAATGATCCAAATGAGCCTGAAGGATCTAAAGAAACTGCAAACCCTTAACATAGATACAATGCGAAGGCCGGAGGAATGCCTATGAGCGAACCGCTATTGCAAACGCGGGCACTATTTGCGCCCGACACTGTAAACGCTGAAGAGCGAACAGTGGAAGTGACGTGGACTACTGGTGCCTCCGTTGCTCGTAACGGCATGGAAGGTTCTTACTTCGAAGAACTTTCTATGACGCCACAGGCAATCCGAATGGAACGCCTAAACTCTGGCGCTCCACTACTTAACAGCCATTCTGCTGCCGACTTATCCGACGTTGTTGGTGTTGTTGAACGCGCTTGGCTCGATGGTGAAGTGGGCCGCGCTTTAGTTCGTTTTTCTAGTCGTGATGAAGTCACGCCCATTTTTAACGATGTGCGTGATGGGATCATCCGAAATATTTCGGTTGGTTATCGCGTCTGGAAATACGAGCGCGACGAGCAGGGGGAAACTCCTGTGATGCGTGCTGTGGACTGGGAGCCTCACGAGCTATCCCTAGTCCCAATTCCAGCGGACAGCGGTGCGCAAGTGCGTTCCGAAGATCCGTTTAAACTTAACCACGAGCCTGAAAAGGACAGCCCAATGGACGAAATCCGCGAACATGAGGGCACATTGGTTCCCGAGGCTATTGAGCCCGAGACCCGTGCTGCTTCTCCCGAGGACATCCAAGCTGCCATTTCCGCTGAGCGTCGTCGGGTGGCTGAAATACGCCGCACCGTTCGCGCAGCAGGATTGGAAGCTGATGTTGCAGACCAACTAGAGCAAGACGGCATTGCCGTCGACGAAGCTCGCAAATTTGTCATTGATCAAATGGCAGCTAAACAAGCCGCAGTTCCTGCACGCACTCAAGTCGCCGCCGTCGTAACTCACGATGAAGGTGACAAACGAGCCGCCTGCATGGAAGCCGCTTTGGAGGCCCGTACTGGCCTTCGCGAGTGGGACGACCAATCACGCGCCTATGTGAGCAGCAGCCTGCTCGACATGGCCAAAGAAAGCGTTGAGCGTTCTGGCCAAAATCTGTCTGGCATGAGCCGTTCAGAAATTGCCAGCCGTGCGATGCACAGCACTTCGGACTTCCCGCTGCTGCTGAGCAACATTGCTCGCAAAACACTTTCAGCCGCTTACGAGGCAGAGACCCAAACCTGGCGTCCTCTTTCCCGTCAGCGCAATATGCCTGACTTTAAACCTGCTTACGAGCTGGAAATTGCTGGTCAGATCATTCCAGAACCTCTCCTTGAAGGTGGCGAATACAAAGCCGCGACCGTCAAAGAGCAGCAAAGCTCCTGGAGGATCTATACCTACGGCAAAAAAATCAGCGTTAGCCGTCAACTCATCATCAACGATGACCTTGACGCTCTGAGCCGTATCCCTGCAATGATTGGCCGGGGAATGTCATTGTTCGAGTCCAACCAAGTTTGGGCCTTGATTACTGGCAACGCGCAGACCAGCTATGACAGCACCGCGCTGTTTAATGCTGCTCACAACAACCAAGGCACAGGCGTTATTGGCGAAGCTGCTATTTCGGCTGCTCGCAAGGCGCTGCGCAATCAGAAGGACATCGCGGAAAACCGCATTAACCTTCGCCCTAAGTTCATGATCGTCCCCGCGGCGCTTGAAACTTCTGCGCAAAAGTTCCTGACCGGCGTTAATCCCACTGAGACGCAAAACGTCAACGTGTTTGCTAACAGTCTTGGCCTTATTGTTGAGCCTCGTCTCGATGATGCTTCCGAGCTGATTTACTACGTCACCGCAGACCCTGCTCAGATTGACATGGTTGCTCATGGCTATCTGCAAGGCGAGCAAGGACCGCAGGTTGAAACCGTTGCTGATCGCGACCCTGATGGCACAACCATCTATGCGCGTCTCGACTTCGGAACGACCCTGCTTAACCACCGTGGCTTCTACAAGTCCACCGGAGCTTGAGGATTTAACCAATGAAAAACTATCAACAGAACGGTAAGAGCCTCGACATTGTGGCTTCTGCTGCTTACGTCTCTGGCCAACTTGTGGTTGAAGGCAATTTAGTGGGCGTTGCTGTGGCAGACATTGCGTCTGGCGCATCTGGCTCAATCGCTTGCTCTGGGGTTTATACCTTTGAGAAAACAACCGGAGCTTCTTTGGCTCAAGGTGCGATTGCCTACTACAACGGCACTTCTAAAAAGCTGACCGCGACCACTTCTGACGATGCCGTCGGTTATGTGGTTTCCGTTAGTGGCACGACTGTCTCACTTAAGATTGTCGGCTTTAAGGTTGCCTGATGCTGAACGACCTGGCTAACCGGGTTCTCGCTGCGGGTGTCAGTGTGATGGGGGAACCTATCACGCTGACCCGTGGCGCAGCTTCTTATCAATTGAAAGGTCTTTTTCAAGATTCATTCAAAGCGATGGACCCTGAGACCGGAATGCCGGTCACATCACTTCAACCTGTCGTCGGTATAAATACTCGCGACTTAGAAATTGCTCCAAAAGTTGGCGACACAATTACAGCAAGAGGAATTCCATACCGAGTGCGCGATGTGCAACCTGACGGGCACACGGGCACAACTTTGATGCTTCAAAGGACAAGCGCAAGAGGATAGGGCAGTGACCATCCACCCAAGACGAAAAATTCGAGAAGCGATAGCAGCAAGAATTGCGTCTGTTATCCGCGTTGTTGATGACGCTGTTTACCCTGAAAACTATGACTACACCAAAGTCGAAGGGGATGAAGGTTTTGTCGCTTACCAACCGCGCAACGTGCATTGGACGCCAGCAATAGACCGAGTTTTTAGCACCCGTTCAGTTGAGCTTATGCCTGAGGATTTGCCCTGCATTATTGTGCAAACGGCAAATGAAACAGTCGTACCAGTATCAAAAAGCGGCTGGGATGGCGGATACAGACGGACGCTCACGGTCACGGTTGAAGGCTTAGCTGAAGCTTTAGACGACGTTGAAGACAACTTGGACGCCATTGCTATTGGTGTTGAGGGATCTTTAGACGGCTTGCTTATGGCCGAAATTGAATCAGGCCATTTGCTTTTAGAGCGTTGCGAAACGGATATTGAACGCGACGGTGAAATACCCATTGGGGCCATACGGCTAACCTACGAATGCGTTTATACGACTTATCACTTAGGCGTTGATCTGGGCCTTTGGGATCCCGACGGCGCTTGCATCGTCAATTTTGGCCCTAAACCGCCAATCCAACAGATCACGGTCTCTACTAATTTTGGAGACGAAACTTTCACTAATCCTTGGGAGGATTTGAGCAATGGCTAAAGCCAAAATCACCGTAAAAGATCTGGCGACCTACATGGGCGTCAAACAGAAAGACGCCAAAGACTTAAAGCCTTTGTGCGAAGCTGCTCAAGATGTTGTTACGGCATACAGCCAAGAAACATTGGCCGAAAGCCAAGCTGCATCGCAAGCCATGCTTTTGACCGCTGTCTGGTTGCAGCAAACCGGCATTACAGACCCGCAAAAAATGATGACTGAACTGCCTTTGCAAGTGCGGTATTTTTGCCAAACTGCGAAAGCTGAAGCCGCTGCCTAATGAGTTTTGCCGTCCCGCGATCAGACAACAGAACGTCTGGAGTTGGTGATTACGAGGCAACAGATGTTGCCCGTAACATCGGCTCGCTTTTGCGTTACGGCAAAATCAGCAGTGTCAATCATGCGCAGCGTCTTTGCCGGGTTGAGCTAAACGCTGGTTTAATTACAGACGAAATTCCTTGGATTTCGCAAAGAGCAGGCGGCAACACGTTTTGGAACTCGCCCTCAGTTGGCGAGTCTGTTTTGCTTATTTCGCCATCGGGCGAGCTAAACAATTCAGTCGTTTTGCCATCTTTGCAAAGTAACCCTCAAGGCAGTTGGCCTTACGCTTTTGACGATCTTCAGTTTCAATGGGGCGAGCTAGGCGATGCGCGGGAAGCCCTGTGGCGTTGGCTTTTTAACGATGGCGCATTGCTTGAGAACGATCCAGCTAGGCATCAGTTCAGAATCGAGCAAGTTCAAACCCGACTTAGAGGCCAGCAAATTTGTCACCTTCAATCTGACCAACTGATCTACATAGATGGCGATTCAGAAGAAGCTACGGTCCACGTCAAAGCTCCAATTATCAAGCTTGAAGGTGACGTTCAGATTACGGGCCAGCTTTTGCAAGGTGGCCGGATCGTTGGCACGGAGCCAGACGGTAAAGGGTTAAAAGAACTTCTTTTGGTTGGTGACCCAATCAAACTTAACGGCGGCGGCGGAATATTAGGCATTGCGGCTGGATTGCTTGGCACTGTTGCGGGTGGTTTTTCTCTGGGCACCCTTGGCGGTGTGATGGGAGCTTTTGGCGGCAGCTTGACGGGTGGCCTAGGGCAATTGGCCAGCGGCGTTTTAGGCTCGACCGGGCTTGGCAGTTTAGTGTCAGCTCTTCCCGTTTCGGGGCTAAGCGGCGCTCTGTCGTTGACTGGTGCCCTAGAAGTTGTGGGCACGGTTGCCAACGCTGTGGGCTTCCCTGGCAGCCAATACATCAACGCAGCGACCGGCCTGGCTGGGCTGGCGCAAGGCGTGACAAACGGAGACGGGTTGAATTTGACGGGAGCCTTTCAAGGCTTGGGTCAAGTCGGGCAAGCCCTGGGCATCCCTGGGGCTAATGACCTTACGGCGTTAGCTGGTATCGCTGGGGGGCTAACAGACGGCAGCATCACAACTACCGATTTTGTCAACACGTTGTCAGGCGTTTCGGCAGTCGCTGGTTTTACGCCACCGGCAGGCATTACGCCCGAAATGATTAACAGCATTGCAAGCGCAGCAACTGGCGTGATTTCTGGCGGTGTTGATGATGCAGGCCAAGCAATTTTATCGGCTGGGGTGAATTTCCTAGGCAATGCGCCCGAAGCGATTATGTCCTCAATTCATGGAAGTAATGCCCCGGCCTCAGCCGAAGACATTGCAAATAAGATCGCGCAAATGGGCCTAGCCTCAAACCTCGAAGCCCTGGAAGCTTCAGGGGACAGCGGCGGCGCAATCATCGGGCAGTTTATTAACGACGGCTCAATCAGCTTGGAGCAAGTCTTGGGGATGGCTGGAGTGTTTGGCGGCTTGCCAGCGTCAGTAGCGGCAGATGCGGTTGAAGGAGCAGTCAAAAATCAGAAGTTTTGGGAGCATTTTGAACGCAGCACTTACAAGCCAGATTCACTCACGCCGCGAGATATGAACGACGCAGCGGGTAGCGATACAGATCCACAAACTACAGACCTTCCTCAATACATAATCGACGCATACGAAGCCGTTGATTTTGCAAACATTGCTTAGGAGCCTCGACCATGCCAGCCGTTGCACGAATAGGCGATTTCACAAGCCATGGAGGGGTCTTAGCGGCTCCGGTGGCTAAGTCCGTTTTGACTGGGGACAGGCCCACGGCGCACGTTGGGACGCTGCACTTTTGCCCTAAGCCACCGCCACATCCATCTGTCACTCCATTAATCACAGGAAGCCGCTCTGTTTTCGTAGAAGACAAACCAATCGCTACAGTAGGGTCAGCTACAGCGTGCGGGGCCGTAGTGGTAACAGGCGCAAGTGACACGGAGGCAGGCTGATGGCAATTGGCATGGATCGAGAGACTGGCAAAGCAGTTCAAAACATTGACCATTTGCGGCAATCGATCAGGGACATTCTTGCAACGCGCATTGGAACGCGGACAATGCTGCGAGATTATGGAAGCAACATCCCCGCGCTAGTTGATCGTCCAATTAATCGGGCAACCATTGCAGCAATTAGATCTGACATGATCAATGCCCTAAACATTTGGGAGCCAAGGATAAAGATCAAGCAAGTTGTCTTAAGCGAAGTCCTGGCTTCTGGTTCTGTTACCTTTGACCTGTATCTGACTTATTTGCCTAACGGCGAAGAAATCGCATTGCGTGGAGTGAATATCTAATGGCTGTTACAACAAACGCACTCCCAACGCCGGACATTATTGAAACGCTCAGTTATCAAGAGATTTTCGATCTGTTGCGAGCAGACTTTCAGACTAGGTTTCCAGATTTTTCGGCTTTGGTTGAAAGCGACCCTGCAATCAAGCTTTTAGAAGTAGCGGCTTATAGAGAAACCATTTTGCGTGCTCGCGTGAACGACGCATTCAAAGCAACCCTTTTGGGTCTAGCTGCGGCAAACGATCTCGACAACTTGGCAGACTTTTACAACGTCAGCCGAACAACCGAGGAAACCGACGTTGCCTTACGAGCGCGAGTTATTGAAAAGATCAAAGGAAGCAGCACAGGTGGCGGGGCTAGTTGGTATCGCTTCCAAGCGTTGTCCGCCAATGATCTTGTCGCTGACGCTTTAGTTGATAGTCCTGCCCCTGGGGCTGTTCAAATTGCTTTGCTGTCTGAAGAATCCGCTCGCATCGCTTCTGCTGCTGAAAGTGAGCTGCCAGACTTAGGCACTTTTTACGGCATTACGCGGCTTGAAACAGAATCAATCGCGGATTTTAGGGTAAGGCTTCGTACAGCGGCTCTAGGCACAGCAGGCGACGGAGCAGCAAGCTCACAACTGCTTTCAATTGTTGATGCAGTTATGCAAGCCCCTGACGTGCGGGTGATTACAGACACATTGACAACAGTAAGCGCAAGCATCGTTGTCATTGATGTTGCTGCTGACATCTACCTTTATCCAGACGCTAACAGCAACGTTTTAGCTGGGCTTGAAGCGAGCCTTAGAGCAGATTTAGCAAGCGCAGGCGGTCTTGGATGGGACTTGGCTAGAAGCTGGCTAATTAGTCGAATGCACTTAGAAGGCGTGCAGCGCGTCGAGCTAATTACTCCGACAGCAGACGTTGTGATAACCGGGGCGCAAGCCGTGACGTTTGGGACTGTGACTATCAACCTGGCTGGCTATGACCGATGAGCTTAGACCTACTTCCAAACCACGCGACAACACTTGAGAAAGAGTTAGTCAATAGCACTGACTCAATTTCGCGTTTAGGCGCAGGGCTTGAAAGAATTCGAGATGCCAAGCGGCAAAACATTCCTGACAATGTTGTTGATTGGCTGATCTATGAATACGGCCTAGGCGAAGTTACGCCTTACTTGACAGACCCTCGGCAGGCATTAGCGGAGGGAGTGCAATGGCAGCGAGTAAGGGGAACCCCGAGCGCCGTAGAACTTGGCCTTGGATGGATTAATTTCCCGGCTTCGGTTGAAGAATCTGAAGCTGCGACGTTGCGCTGGGCTGAGTATCAGCTTGGTTTAGAAGATGGGCCAGCCGATCATTCCAAGATTTCGCGGGTCGTAGGGATCTCGGGAATTTCGCAGCCTGCCAGGACGCGGATGTTTCGCATCCATGGCGGTTGGTACGATTTTCGACGTTTTAATCTGAACGATCACGCGCTAAGTGAAGGCGCAATGCTTTGCGATCACAGCGGAGTGATCGTGCGACCTGAATGGCCGCAATTAAGTTTTGGCAGGGAATATCAGAACCAAGCCGACGCAAACGGCGCTGCTGAAACGGCACCGGGAATTGTTGACGCTTACAAGCCAACCCGTCCGATTCAAAGCTTCCCCGGTGACACCTTCAGGCTGTCGATTGGTTTCCTTTCCGATGACGATTGGCACACGCCAAACCATCCCGGCGTCGCTGGTCGTCTGTTCAGCTTTACCAGTCTTGACGGGCTACAGAGCACGCAAGAAATTCTGCCTGAACTTAGCTTTGCGAAAGCGCAAATTGTTCTTTCAGATTCTGAACCATTAGGCGACACCAACGCAACGTTTGCAGCTTATGAAGAGATTGAAAGCGGCGAGCTGATTTTCCTCAGTGATCAGGCGCTCAGCGAAACACCGCTAGAGCTTATTCGCCAAGAAATCACAGAGCGCTTTGATGTTCTACACAGCAAGGCAAGCGATCCAGTTGCTGTTGCTGTTTCCAGCGATTATGAGCACGCACGGGCTTATCACCAGTTCCTGAACGATACGTTTGTCCTCGGACGTTCGTTCCTGGGCGATGTTGCGCCGACGCAAGCGCAGGCGTTTAACAACATCACACTCCACGGCAAGTCGGCAACCTATGCCGCTCGCGTATGGGGCGCTCACAAGTGGCCGACAATTTCATGGGATGCGCCAGAACTAGACACAACCCCGGCTGAACTAACGCCGTTTAGTTTCTGCTTGGGTCAAATCATCCTGTCCGAGCAAGGCGAACTAGGCGACACTAACGCTTGCTTCCCATCGGCCTATCAGGAAGAGCAAGGCGACGGAATTTTTGAGTTAAGCGGCGACGCTTTAAGCGAAACTGTTCAGAAATTAGTAAATGTCGAAGTCTTAGAAAGAATTGATCGGAGCACAAAAGGATCCGCGCAAATACCGGGCGGTTCTGCGGCTTACTCAGCCATCACGACTGACTTCGAAACAAGTAGCGCACACCAAGTTTTTGTAGTTGACACGCTTATTCTTGGGCGCGATAAGTTAGATGACATTGAGCTTTCGCGAGCAATTGGTGGATTTGCGCAAAGCAATGAGCGCACAATTGCTTTCAACGATCCACACACTGCAACAGTCCAAAATAGAGACGTTCTCCGCGCAGCTTCTGCTTTCGGAGTCACGCCACAAACGCAGCCGACAACGGCTTACAACACCCGCACGCACGGCGCAATTGATGCGAATGTGCAAACCGATCAAGCCGACAGTTCAGAACGCAACAACACTTCGACAGCTAGCGGCGCGACAGCATCGCAGCAAAGATCGCCAGGTCAAGAGCGCACGGTTTCGACTGGTTTTACTTACGCAGGTTTAACCGCAAATGGCTCAATCGATGGGCGCTATACTCATAGCAGCGTCTATTTGGCCGCAAATCAAATCGGAGCGATTGCTGCTCCGATTTCTGTCGGAACAGCAAGTTTCCCCGATTCTGGGCAGACTTGGACGACCGCAGCCTGGCCTCCAACCTCATGGGTCGAGACGCAGGTAATTGTCGGCTCAACTCACATCACCACTTAAGGAGTGAAAATTGGCAACCCTTACAAGTTCGGGCCGGACTGCTCTGGCCATTTCAGTTAAAGATCGACCTATCCATCTTGCCTGGGGCAATGGACAAACATGGTGGGACAGCAACCAAGCTGAAACCCCAACGTTTGACGCGAGCGGCGACTTGTCCCTTGCTTACGGCAACGCGAGCAGCGTTGTAGTCAAGTCCTTGGACGGCGTGACAACTTACGCCATCACAACGGATTACACATTAGATGCAGCGGCTGGCACGATTGCCCGTGTTGGCACTGGCAGCATTCCGGCAGAGGGACAAGTTTCTGTCGAGTATTTTTCAGGCCGTCCCGTTGAATCTGCAACCGCATCCACGCTTTCAAACGAAGTCGGAAGGCGCATCGCTACTCAAGTAGAATTTTGCACTCCTAACAACGCAAGCGGTGCAATTGTGGTCCCGACTGGGCGCTTTGACACAAGTGTGACGCCAACCAACAATCTTTATATGCGTTTCGTCTACGATTTTGCAGACGCAGCAGGCGAACTTATAAGAGAGCAGGCCGTCTATATCGACACCGTGACCGATGTCAGTCTGCCAGCAGGACAGACTTATTTTGACGACACCGACGTAACCACTGCCGGGACGTTGCTTGTCATTCAGCACAGCCCCGCCATCACCCGACTGTCTTCTACAAGAGAGACATTCGAGTTTGTCATTACTCTTTGATCGAGGACTAAAACCATGACACTTCAGGGTTATTACAACCGCTTCCAGCCCTCGCAAAATTTTGACGAGCTGCTGTTTAGAGCATCAAAAGGTCTGCAATCAGCAGAGCTTAACGAGATCCAATCAGTCATTAATGATCGACTGGTAAACATTGCTGACGCTCTTTTCTCTGATGGCGCTGTCATTCGAGATTGCGACATTATTGTTGACGCAGCGACTGGAGCCGTAAAAGTTTCCAGCGGTGCGCTTTATGTTGCTGGCGCTGTCCGCGAGATTGCGGCTCGCAATGACATGACAGTCAGCACCACCGGCTCTGTCGAGGTGGGTGTTTATGTTGCAGTTCAGGAAGTCACTGAGCTTGAAGATTCAACGCTTCGCGATCCTGCCGTAGGAACACGCAACTATAACGAGCCCGGCGCTGGACGCAAAAAGGTCGAGCTGTCCTGGGGCTTTTCTGGTGACGGCGGCGATGCTGCTTCTTTCTATCCTGTTTTCTCGATCCTTAACGGCTACCTGCTAGACGTTAGTGATCCCCCAGTCCTAGACAGTGCTCAGCAGCTTGTCGCTCGCTATGACCGCGAGGCAAACGGAAATTACATCGTTGACGGTCTAGGCGTTACTCACTCCATCCTTGATGGCATTGAGCACACCCTGATGGTTCAGGCTGGCGTTGCAAACGTCAACGGCATCAAGATTGACAAGGTGTCGTCTCAGCCATTCGTTTACAACGAAGATCCTGATCTTCAACAAATTTCAAACGAACCTGAAACTTCTAGTTCTTCAGGAACTCAGACAATCACCACAACTTATCAACCCTTGGAGTCAATCCAAGACGTGGTGATCACAACCGAAACAACTGAAACTGTTACCCACGGCGCGTTTTCTGGAGCCTCTGATGCTCTGGCAAACACTTCCGTTTTGTCTATCACTTCAATTGTTTCTGGCGGCACAACTTACACCGCTTCAACTGATTTCGTTCTAAATGGCGATCAAGTTGATTGGAGCCCTTCAGGTAACGAGCCAAGCCCTGGCGCGACCTATACGGTCGTTTATCGCCATTTGGTAAGCGTCACCCCGACCAACATTGATTTGGCCGCTGGTACGTTTGACATCACGGGCGCGGTCGTTTCGACCTTAGTCCTGATTGACTACCGCTGGAAGCTGCCACGCTTTGACCTTCTGGTCATGGGCAACGATGGCGTTGTCGGCAGGCAAAAAGGTATTTCTCACCGCTTTGATCCTCAAATCCCAGACGGTGCGCTTGATGCGACCGTGTTGGCAGTGCTTGACAACAAATGGGGCGAAGCCACCGGAGTTGATCAGAGTGAGATGGTGTTCGCTGTGCCATTCGGCAAGATTGGCGAGCTTCAGAAATCAATCGGTGAGCTTTACGAATTGGTCGCTCTTGAGCGGCTTGAGCGTGACATCAGC
>Ga0181389_1000387_pt1 | contig 18074 bp, 15 predicted proteins | sample 12SPOviralmetaG_FD_130121 | JGI IMG/M metagenome (GOLD analysis project Ga0181389, IMG submission 130121) | Marine viral communities from the oligotrophic San Pedro Time Series (SPOT) site, San Pedro Channel, CA, USA - 12 SPOT_SRF_2010-06-29 | ecosystem: Environmental > Aquatic > Marine > Strait...
AACTACAAGTTCTACAATAGCAACAACTTTGCAAACTTCAGGAAATATACCTAATGCTGGTATATCAGGTCAACAAACAATAATAGCTAACGAGGGTGATACGATAACATGGATTATAACAGCAAGCCCCATAAGTAGTGCTTATAGGTTTAATTCTGTTTCAGATGTTGTTTTATCAGACACGGGTTTAACTATAGTAAATCCAACTTCAATAACGGCTGATGGGAATATAGTTTTTAGGGTTTCTTATGTTGTAACAAACTCAGAAACAATACAAACGTTGAATGTAAGTGGTGTTGGAGCTGTTTTAGCTAATCTTCCGGCTTTATTAACTATTAACACTACTGACGCAGTTGCGCTAGCGGATTTAACACCAGCCTCTCAAGTGTTTAACACAGAAGGAAGTTCCAACGTTATATTTAGTTTATTAGCTAATGAAGACTATTATATAGATCCAGCTAGTATAACTATTGATACAAGTGGTTCTAGTTCTTTCAACCCAGGTAGCGCTGTAGTAAGCAGATTAGAAGCAGCTTCTCCTGCCAAGGCTAATAATAGAGATAATGCTCAATATAGCATACCTATTACAGTACCTAATACCGTTTCTGTAGGTTCTATAGCTGTTAGTGGTACGGCAATTGCTAAAACAAATTTAGCATGGGTAACACCAACAGCACAGTATATGGCTTTTACAACGCCGGGCAATAATTATAAAATATCTAAATTTGATATTGCAAACGCGACAGCTACATTAACATATACAAATATACCTGCTAACAAAACCATGACGACAGGTAGTGTTAATTTTGTAGTAACAGATCAAACAACAGGTAATTTAGTGCCATCAACAACTACGCTTAATATAAATGCTGATATTAATTTTAATGCAGCATATAACGTGCAGCTAATAGAGCCTAGCTCGGATATAACAGCTGTAATAACAATAACAGGCGGTGTTGTAGATGCAACAATGGGAAGCTATAGTGCTCAAACACTACCAGCTGTTCCGGGTAGCGATACGTTAATAGTTTCAAGTACAAATGTAACATCTTTAGCTACACCTTCAGATAGTTGGATTTTAATAGGTGGTTCTACAGGGCCAGCTACAATTCCAGCTTCAACTTCGTTTTTCATAAATACAACTGAGAATACAACGGGAAGTGCTAGAACAGGAACTATAACATTATCAAATCAAAACACAAGAATAAGCCCAGCTTTATCTAACGTAACTATTAATATAACACAAAACGGTTAATATGGCAATAATAAATTTTCCTTTTGAAAAAAAAGAAGGCAAATACTTTTCGCCTATAGTTTCTGAAAAAACAACTTATAAAGTTGAAAACGGGGTTGTTGTAACAGACTCAACAGCCCTCGTTAACGGTGTGAAGGGCGTTTATAATAAAGTAAGATTAACATTACCAGCCAGCAAATCTGGTAGTTATCACGAGCTTTATGCGATAAACTCAGAAACAGTTTATTCATCTAATTAAATTATATGCAATTACAAGTACGAAAATTACAAGAATCGGATTGGAACTTTTTACCTAAATGGTGGGAGGCTTATGGATCCGAGGGCTTTCCAAGAGAATTTCTTCCCGGAGCGTTTCAAATAGGAGACGAACAAGAAGAAAAAAGAAAAGGACTAGGCGGCTTTATGGTCTGCAAGGGAGATGATCCTATTGCAGCTATGTGGCTTTGGATGACAAATAGTAAGACTGCGATTCCAGCTGTAGTAGTGAGTGATAGAGCTTATCGAGACACCGACAGAAGTGAAGCATTGCAACTCTTAGTAGATTTTACAACGGATTTTGCCAAAAACATGGGTTACAAATACGCATTTGCTTGGGCAAAAGAAGGCATGTTATTAGACAAATACAAAAAAGCGGAGTATTATTGCGATGAAACTCCGTCATACGAATTAATAATGAGATACTAATGGGAACTATAGTAAAAGGAGTAGTCTCCGCTTTTGGAGGTAAGAAAAGAAGAAGAGAACAAAAACAGGCAAACGCCACATATCAGGGAGCTCTAAGAAATCAGGACGCTTTTGAAATGAAAAATGTAATGGCGGGAATGACTGGGCCCCAAGTGCAAACGCAGGGTTATGACGCTGCTCTAGCTCAAAGTGGACAATTAGGACCAGCTGCAGGTGCACAAATGGCAACTTTAGGGCCAGCACAGGGATATTCCGCTCAAGGATATGAATCACAGGGATATGATGCTGGAACAACAAACGTAGGCGGGCTTTTAAGAGGCGCTAATACGGGACTTACTAATACAATGGCTAATCTACAAGTTTCTACTGCCGCTGCAGATATGCAAGCTAGAGAAGCTGATCAAGCATTAGCTGCATCACAAGATTTAGCTGCACAAGCTGGAACAGGTGGAGGTGGTGCTACGGCATTGGCTGCTCAAGCTGCAAAATCTAAGGCTGGTGTAACAGCGTCAATTGATCAGCAGGTAAAACAAAACGAAAGATTAAGAGCTCAAGGAGAAAGCGAGTTGCAAAGATCACAGCTTTCGCAACAAAATTTAGCTTCTAAATTTGATCTTGGCCAGCAACAATTTAATGTAGGCCAGCAAAACAAAGCCGCAATGTTTGGTGCGCAAGCAGCTAACCAAGCTGCACAATTTGGTGCACAAGCACAAAATCAAGCCGCAAGGTTTGGCGCGCAGGCTGAAAATCAATTTGCTCTTTCAAAATTTGGAGCAGCAAATCAAATGTCCCAATTTAATGCTCGCAATCAAAACCAGTTTGCTCAATCTCAATTTGGTGCAGATAATCAATTTGCTTTAGCAAATCAACAAGCACAAAATCAAGCAGCTAGTATGGGTGCTAGCGCTGCAAATCAAGCCGCCATGGCTAATGCAGATTATCAATTTAAAGCCGACGTAATGGAACGTCAAGGTGAAGATCAAATACAACAATTTGAATTTAAAAAACTTACAGATCAGACAGGAAGAGCAGCCGCTATAAAGAACCAAAAAGACGAGGCAAGAGCTCAAGCTAAAGCGGATCTTATTGGTGGTATAGGTGGTCTATTAGAAGAAGGGGGTAAATTATTCATGTCAGATAAAAGATTAAAGAAAAATATTAAGCTTATTGGTGTTTCTAAGTCAGGAATTAATATATACACCTTTAAATATAAAAACGAAATATTTGGAAAAGGCGTTTTTCAAGGAGTTATGGCTGATGAAGTGCCTAGCTATGCTGTAGTAAAAGATAAGTCTGGTTTTAACAAAGTAGACTACAGTAAAATAGATGTTAAATTTAAATCAATTATTTAATGGGATTTGATTATAATTATGATTTCTGGTCCAAAGTAGGAAAATTTGAAAGTGGCGGGGCGGAAGAGCAAAGAATGGTTGGAAAGGCTATTGATTCCGCTATTGAAGAACGTCGTTTAATGGCCGATAGAGCAGAAGCTAAAAAAGATAGACAGCTTAATAGAGATGTAGTAAATTATAATTACGCTCAAAAGCTAGTCAAAGACATGGATGATAGGAATATAATGCCAACATCCGGTGTCAGAGGAATGGACGAAATAGTAACGGCAGCAAGTCGTACTATAGCAGATCAAGCAGCGTATCTTGAAAGCGAACGAGCTAGAACTCAGGACAATAATGCTTATGCTCAAGCTATGGCGCGGCTTAATAGCGACGTTGACAATGTTAAACTAATGGACAAGGGCGCAAAGGCTTTTTTAGGCGCATATAATACGGCATTAGAAAATAATAACATGTCGGATTTTAATTCAGTTGATCTAAAAGGTATTGCGGAAGATATGCGCAGTGGCTCTCCGGAGGGTAGATTTGAAAATAGAAATGGTGTTATGACTTGGGTTTCAAAAAACCCCTTAACAGACGAAGACTATTCGGTTGCAGTAAGTGAATTTGAGCAGTTATCTAAGAGGTTTCAGTCCAAAGACGACATTGACACTTTATTAAAAGGCACATTAACTTTAAACAAATCAACAGGTGGCAATATATTATCTTTTGACCAAGACCCTGTAGGAATGGGAGGATCAGGCCTTAGCGCAGCTGACATGGCTTATAACTCCTTAACAGACCTTATAGACCAAGCAGGCCCAGATAATAAAGAAAGAAAAAGTGCCGCATTATTAGTTGACCATTTTGGTGTTTCATCTGATGAAGCAAAAAGATTATTTACACAGGTGCTTGATCAAGATCAACTAACTGATCAAGAAAAAAATGATGGTATATTAACAGAAGGTGATAGGTTATTGCAACAAAAATGGCTTAATAAAGCTAGAAACATGTATGGCATAAACCAAAAAGCTGTAAATCAAGAAAACCGATCAAAAGAAGATCAGTACATGAAATACCGCGAAACCAGAAATAATATGCAAGATCTTGCGGATGATCAGAATGCGTTGTCAAATTTTACTGTAAATAATGAAGATCCTAATAGTGTATTTTCTAAAAACAGTATAACTGGATTGCAGCAATTAAGACAAACTAATCCAGGACAGTTCGCTAGTTTAGTTGAATCTGATTTAGTTAGAATGGGGCTTACTGCAACCCCTATATATACTAAAGAACAAACTATTTTGGGCGAAGACGGCCTGGCTCAAATTATCCCTTCCAGACTAGCTGGGTATAAGGTTGTAAACAATAAACAGGATAAAACAAGACAAAATACTGTTGATATACTGTTAGACGACTGGGAACTAGGTCTTGATGCTGTATACAATAAAATATTTGAAGCCTCAGGCGTTAAAAGAAACACTAAAGGTGATACTAGATCATTTAAAGGCAACACAAATGATTTCATGCAAGATCCTCAAGCCGTGGGTGGCAACTATAACGGAATTATAATATAGAATAATATGACGCCAGAACAAATACAAGAATTAAAAAATTTAATTGATAAACTTCAAAGCGAAGGAATGGCAAGTGAGCTAGTGCAGCAAGAAGTTGACAAAAAGAAAGCAGAGTTTGAATCTGCAAAAAAGCCCCAACCTGTTGCGGAGATTCCTGCACCTGCAGCAGGGGATACAACCAATATGGAATTACCGCAGGAAACTGGTTCTTTGGATTCTCCAAAAAGAAAAAGTGTAAGGGGACAAGTACGTCAGCGCGAGTTAGAAAATAAAGAAGAAGAGATTTTAACTGCTGAAAAAGGCTTTTATGAGGCTACAAAAATCAATGAGCAGGAGTTGTATAATACTGAACAACAAGAGCTTCTTGAAGAATTTAAAGTAGCGGATGAACCCGTAATAAAGCCTGGCATATATGGGCCTGATTCTACTGAATATATTCCAGCTAGCCAATATACAGGGAATAAAAAAGCAATTTATGAAAATTATCTTGCTACTGGCAATGTAGAGTTGTCAGATGATTATTTTGCGGATAAAATATACAAAGAAAAAAATGATAAGGCTACAACATATATTGACAATTTACCAACAGGCATTAAAAACTCTGTTGAAAAAAACGTTAAACAAAACGAAGATCTTGTAAATAATAGAATAGAATCAATAAATTTACAATTAGATGCAGCGGGTGTTGTTTATGATAAAATAAGTAAAAAAGAACCTGTAACAGAACAGGAGCTAGAAGTATTAAACTCAGCTATAAAATCTTTCCCTAAAATAAAAGAAGATTTTGATATCGCTATTGAAGAAAGTAAAGATATTAATTTTGCAGTAGATTATTTTAAAAGATCTTATCGTTTAGGTGATCAAGTTGGAGCTGCTCTTAAAACAACTGCTTTAGAAGTAGGCACAGGGTTAGCTGAGTTTGGAAATATGCTAGCTAAGAACAAAGATTACGAGTCGGATGTATCAAGATATATGACTAGTGTTTTGTCTGCTCATAGAAAAGACATAGCTGAAAACCTTGAAAAGCCAATAAGCGTTGAAGACATTAAAGCTGATGGTGATTTTATGAAAGGCTCTGGTACTTTTATATCTCAAATGGCAGCTAATCAAACACCTTATCTTTTAGCATTAGGCACAGGTGCTGCGGCGCCCTATGTATTTGGAGCCATTGGGACCACCTCAAGGCTTGCTGAATTTTCTATGGAAGAAAAAGAAGCTCGCGAAAATATTAGCAATCTTCAAAATGACCTTTTATTAGAAACAGATGACAATAAGATAGCTGAAATAAAAAGTGAAATTGAAAAGTACCAAAATATAACTACTAAAAACGATGGATTAAAGCTTCTAACATCAGTTGGCCATGGAGCTGCTGAAATGATTGATGGTTATACAGATAGATGGCTACTGGGTGGTATTAAAAAGGCTTGGACTAAAATACCTGCTGATGAATTTAAAAAATCATATAATCTATTATCTAAGTCATATGGAGCCGGCGTTTTAACAGAAACAGCTAGTGAATCAGCAACTCAGGTTGCTCAGAACGCTTTTGATATATGGTTTGATGGACAGGATAAAAGCTATTACGAAGGTCTACCAGACGCTGCTGCCGGAGGTTTTATTATGGGTAACGGGTTTAAATCTGTCGAAACATTAGGTATAGCTAGAAATATAGCTGCAAATGTAGCCGCTGATAAAGAGGCTAAGCAAAAAGTGAACTTACAGCTTGAAAAAATATCAAGACTTGAAGGTATACTAAAAGACACAAACGCATCAGAAGCTTCTAAGGTAGAGGCTAAAAAACAAAAAACAAAAGAGCAAAAAGAATTAAATAGATTAAACGACGTTACATTAGCCCGCTTAGCTAAACTTACATTAGATCAGCAAAAAGATGTTTTTGATTTAGATAGAAAAGCTAGAGGTGTAAATAGAAGATGGAGATCTATTGCTACTGATTCCTCTTTGTCTGAATCAGAAAAAGATGCACTTAGACAATCATTAGAAGAAGAGTTTGATGGATACCAAGATAAAAAAAGAGGTATACTCCAAACCGCTGCACCATCAAACAAGCTTGTAGACGCTAATAAAGTTAAAGAAGAAGGCTTTTTTGAAGGAGATGTTATTAGGGAACTTGATGACGCTAATGTTTCACTTCAAAAAGTTAAAGCGCATAATGATGGTTCAAACTATGTTAAAAATATAGTTGAAGTTTCTGATCAAGATTTGGAATCTATTGAAGAGTTTGTAAGTACTAATGACTCTAACGATACAATTGACATCAACAACCAAACCTTAAACTACAATCAAGCGAAAGCTATAGCCGAAGGCAATAAGGGTAGGAATGGAATGTATGATTCAAAAAGTAGCGTTATAGCTATTATGCCTCAAAGAGGGCGTATGGATGGTAAATCTTTAGCTTCGATAGCAGTGCATGAATATACTCACGCTGCTCTCAACGCGCTAGGTATACCTAAGTCAGAATTTGCAGGCATTAAAGATGATCTAACAAAAACAATAGAAGACTCTAAACTTTCTAAAAAACAAAAAGAAACTGTTCTAAACGACATAAAATTATATGAAGAAAGAGTAGGGGAAAAAGTAAAAGAGGGGGCTTTAACAGAAGACCAAGCCGCTCAAGTAAGAGGTGAAGAAATATTTACAACAATAGGAGATGTTATTACCCAAGGGTTAATACGAGGTTCTAAAAAACAAAGCTTCTTAGATAAACTTTCCGTTAGAATGCAAAACATGCTCGGCAAAAGGCTAGACGCTGAAGTTGTCGACGGTTTACAAATTGACAGTGCTGATGGCGTTTTAGATTTTGTTACTAGATTTCAAAAAGATGTATTTGAGGGGGTTAAAACTTCAAGTACAAAATCAGAAGGCGCTGCTAAATCCGATAGCGCAAATGCTCAAGATTTAGGCTCTGAAATAACTAGTGCAGTTAAGTTTGAAGATGAATCAATAAACGAACAGTTTAAAAGCTTTACTCACGACGGCAAGGTTAACAATGCTCCATCCGATTTTCATATAACTGCTGCATATCAATATGAGCCACTCGCTAGAGCTGTTGTAAACTCTTTAGCTGCCAAAGGTATAAAAAGCGGTAGTGCTGAGCAGAATAATCTTATTATGGATTATTTGGAAGATTCTCAAAATAAAGAAGAGTTAGTAAATCAACTTGTTTTACCTGCTGACGGAAATGAAGCAAGCTCGCTTGTAGGTTTAGCAAAAACATTTGACCCTAAGATTGGCTCTTTTGGCGGCTATGCTAAAGGCTTTTTAGGGTTAAGAGCTATTCGCCAGTTAGAGAACAAAATGAAGAAATCCTTTATAGGTTCTCAAAAAATCGATGCTCCAGAATCAAAACAGATTGAAGCTGATGAAAAGCAAATTGAAATAAGTAAACCAACAGTAGATAAATTAAATATAAAAGGTAAAATTTCAGAGGATGTTGGTAAATTAACACAGCTTGCTACTATTAGCGCAGGTAATGCACTTTCTGGTAAAAATATTTCTGACTTAAAAAAAATAAACGTTAGGGATAAAGCTTTCGGCGGGATATTTGAAAGAAAGTTGTTTAATGACATTAAAGATGTCATGGGTAAAAATACTAAAAACTCTAACGAATTTTCTAGTTTTTTAAATAGCAACTATCCTGCTTTGCTTGACGCGGCTATGGAAAACATAGACTTCAAGAAAGGTTCAGGTCCTGCTTCGGATTGGGATATTGACAACACTCCTTCTAAAGAAGAGTTTGTTGAATATTATGAAGCTAAAAATGAAAAACCTTCAACAAGAGCTGATAGAAAAAAATCCCTAAACAATGCTATCGCAAGATCAATTTCTAATGACGCTCGTATTGAGTTCGTAGAAACTGACCCTAAAGTAGCTGAGTTATTTAAAGAAGAACATGGGGTGCCTCTTGGCAGTGAAATTACTTTACCTGGTAAAGGAAAACCTACTAAGTTGTCGCAAATACCTTCTTTTCAAGACGGCACTGGTATGCCTGCCAAAAATGTATGGAAAGCTTTAGGAGCGGAATCTAATATAGGTTTTAATTTAAGCGACCCTAAGGGACAGAAAAGAGCTGTAAGCACAATGAAAACAGCTTTGCTACAGGGCCTGCCTATAGATCCGTTTATCAGCGCAGGGTTAATTATAAACAGCAGCCCAAGGTTTTTTCCAAAACAAGAGAAGGAATATAAAAAAGCAAAAGAAAATCTTGCGGCAGAACCTAATAATGCTGATTTAAAAAAGGCTCTACAAGAAGCATCTAAAAATCGTGTAAAAATAAAAAACGATTTTACCAACCAGATGGATTCGATGTTAAACGAGTTAAAGAATAGCGACAAAGCTACTTACCTCACAGGGGCAGCTAAGGGCTGGACTAAAAGTAAATATTCCTTTAACAAAAACGGAACAACACTAAAAGATATAAATGCTTCACTATTTAACGGTAAAACCGCTAAAAATAATGCAGCCAATCTATCTATGTTTGAGCAAACAATGAAACCTCTATACGAGATGGTGGCTAAAGACCCTGAAATGGTTAATCTAGCTATGATGCTTACAAACACTAGTAATGGTGGTTCTAACTTATGGTTTAGATTAGGAGCGGAAGTTGTTGGAGCCTCTGATTTTTTACTGCCAAGCGATTCTGGCAAAAGAGGTATTGAATGGGAACACGCTATGCAGGCTAATAACGCAAGATTGTTTTTATTTGAATCAGCAAAGAAAAAAGTTCCGTGGAATACTGTATATCCGGCTGTTAAAAGAAATTATAAAGTAATAGCTTTAGATAAAAGTCTTGATAATATTTTAAAGGCAGCTAAAAGAAGCAACGCAATGCCGAAAGACTGGGATGTTTATACTGGACATTGGACACAAAGATATTTTGATCCAGTAGTAGCATCTTTTGGCGGTATAGATCCTGCTTCAATAAATTATATTACAGGCAATACTTTAGCTGACGAATTTAAAATAGATATAAACGGAAAGTCAACTGAAGCGCCCAGCCTAGGCTCTGAGGTTTTAAGTAATCAATTTAACGAAATGCTTCAGAGAGTTAAAGGTGTTGCAGCCGAGGCTACCTATTCTGAGGCTAGAGCTATAAAGCTAGGGAAGAAAAATAATCCTTATAAGTTTTTTGTACCATACTCTGCTGAAGATTATTTAGGTTTAGTTTATCCAACACTAGGACGTGGCAAAGAAGGAGACGCAAATCTTAAATGGTACAAAGAAAACATAACAGATGTATATGCAAGAGGTATTCGAGATTTTGAAATAGCTAAGCAACAATCCATGAATCAATGGGCTGATCTTAAAAAACAAATCAAAAATACGCCTGCTAAACTAGGTAAAGAAGCTGTTAGAGATTTTTCAAACGAAGAATCTATCAGGTTATATTTATGGGATAAGCAAAATATGCTTCCTGAAAATGTTGCTAAAAAAGATATTGAAGCAATAAATAAATATATTAATAGTAAACCTGAGCTTAAAAGTTTTGCTGAACAAATACAAAATTTAACTGCTGATGGCTATCCTGAACCTACGGGTGATTGGTTGGCTGGTACAATAACTACCGATTTGGTAAATTATACTAACACGGCTAGCAGAGATAAGTATTTGACTAAATGGCAGGAAAATGTTGACGCTGTGTATAGCAAAGATAACATGAATAAGTTACAGGCTATATATGGTGAAGATTATACGGAAGCGCTTAGCGACATGCTTTACAGAATGAAAACAGGTCGTAATAGACCGACCGGTTCTAATAAGTTAACTAACCAATTCATGAACTGGGTTAACGATTCTGTGGGTACTATAATGTTCTTTAATACTAGATCTGCGTTGTTACAAACAATATCAGCAGTTAACTATTTAAACTTTACGGATAATAATCCATTAAGAGTTGCTGCTGCGTTTGCGAATCAAAAACAATACTGGTCTGATTTTTCTGAAATATTTAATTCTGATTTTTTAAAGCAAAGGAGAGGAGGGTTAAAGACTGACGTTAACGCAGACGAAATAGCCAGAGCTGCTGCTTCTTCTGACAATAAAGTTAGAGCTGCATTAGCTGCTATTTTAAAGAAAGGTTTTTTGCCAACACAACTTGCAGATAGCTTTGCGATTTCAATAGGTGGTGCTGCTTTTTATAGAAATAGAGTAAGATCACTAATGAAGGATGGCGTTGCAAAAGAGCAAGCCGAGGAACAGGCGTTTTTAGATTTTAAAGAAACAACTGAAGAGTCTCAGCAATCGTCAAGACCTGATAGAGTTTCTATGCAACAATCAAGCCCATTAGGACGCGTTGTATTGGCTTTTGCTAATACACCTATGCAATATACCAGGTTGACTAAAAAAGCAGCCTTAGATCTTGTTAATGGACGTGGTGATTGGAAGACTAATCTTTCTAAACTTGCTTATTATGGAGCTGTTCAAAATGTTATATTTACAGCATTACAGTCCGCAATGTTTGCAATGTTATTTTCCGATGAAGAAGATGATAAAGAAAAAGAAAAGATTGGCAGAATAGGAAATGGAATTGCAGATACGCTGTTAAGAGGTTCGGGTGTACACGGGGCAGCCGTGGTAATGTTAAAGAACATTGTTATGGAAGCTATAAAACAATATAATAGTGGAAGACCTGATTATACTAAAGCAGCTGCAAGAATAACAAGTATATCACCACCTGTAGATTCAAAAATAAGAAAGCTACAATCTGTTGGTAGAACATTTACTTATAAGCAGGAGCTTGAGAAAATGAGAACCAAAGGTTTTGATATTGACAACCCCGCCTACATGGCTGTAGGGCAAACGGTTTCAGCATTAGCTAATATACCACTAGACAGAGCCGTTCGTAAAATGAATAACTTAAAGGTAGCGGTTGATCAGGATACTGAAACATGGCAATCTATAGGCTTAGCCCTTGGTTATAGCGAATGGGATTTAGGTATTATTCAAGAAAGGATCAAAAAAGAAAAAGAATTAAAAAAGGCTGAAAAAGCTAAAAAAGCTTTCATGCGCAAGCATGGGCCAAAAATTGATCCTAAGCTAAAAAGAATTCAAGCTTATCAAAAAATGAGTGTAGAGGAGCGTAAAGAATATGCTAAAAAAAGAGTCAGCAAAGGGCTGCCTTTATTTAAAAAAGATTTTACAAGCAGTTTACCAAAAAACGTATTAGGTAGAGCCAACAGAGATGGCACTATTGAAGTTGCTAATGGTCTATCGCCTACAAAAAAGAAGCAGGTTATAGCACATGAAGAAAAGCACCAGCAAGATATGAAATCTGGTAAACTAGACTATGATAAAAACTTTATTTATTGGGGTAAAGAAAAATACAAAAGAACACCCAGTAAGAAAATAGATTATAAAGGTAAATTATATGTAGAAGGCTCACCAGCTTTGCCTTGGGAAAAAGCTGCAAATAAAGCTGAAAAACAAACTAATTAAACATGGGTAGTATTATGAAAGGCGTCTCTTCAATAGCAGGAGGCGCTAAAAAAGGTGGCAATGAGCCAAACGCACGTCAAAACGCAAGAACTGGAAGAGTTAAAGCTAGAACCGCTAAAAGAGAACAGCGCAAAAACGCGAGAGCAGATCGAATTGCAGCGCGTAAAGGTTTTGAAAGTGGTGATAAAGGCACGGCTAGAGAACAAGGCAGAGCTTTTATGGCAGACAGAGCCACTAATAGGAAGCGAAAGTTGAGAGACTTTGCGGTTGGGCTAGCCACAGCAGAGCAATCAAAACGCGAGCCTAGGTTTGGTCAAGGACCAGGCAATCCCGGTTATGGTAAAGGTGTTTTTGATTATGTAACGGCTCAAAGAGAAAAAGAGGCTGGTCTTGCTTCGGATATAGTAAATCAAGTAACAACCAAGCCCCCGCCAAACGAGGGGATGAAAAACAACGCTGATACGACTACTAGCGCTGATCCAGGTATTAGCGGAGTGATGAAAATAGATAATCCAGATTCAAGTCCTTCTGCATTTATGAAAAAAGAATATATGAAGAAGAGAGGATTTTAAATAAAAAAAAGGGGTAGCCGTAATTGGTTACCCCTTTATTTATTTTATAGACTACTCAACCATTCGTTAAGTTCTTTTTCTGTCTTCCTGCCTTCTAAGCGATAAACTTCATCATCTTTTACAGCGATTGTTAATGGTATACTTCTTACACCATATTTGACGGCTAGATCATTATCTTTTTCAACGTCAACGCTTTTAACGCTTACATCATTCAACTCACTAGCCCATTTATCAAACACGGGTTTATATACTCTACACGGTCCGCACCATTCTGCGGAAAATTTAATTATTTCCATATTATCCATCACAAGATACACAACTAGGATCCATTGCTTTTGCAGCAATATCTCCTCTTAAAACTGATTCAGTTCTCATATAATACAGCGTTTTAATTCCGCGCTTCCAAGCTTCAAAGTGAACCTGATTAATCCATCTAGGTTCTGCTTCTGAAGGAAATGCTAAATTTAATGATACTGATTGATCAATATAATCTTGTCTTATCCCAGCTTGCCCAACTAGCTCAAGCTGATTTATTTCTTTAAATGTTTTAAAAACGTTTTTAACTGGCTCACCACTTGAATCATTAAGCTTACCTAAGTGATCGTAAAACCATCCATCGAGTCTTTTAATTCCTTGAACGGATCCACCGTCTTCCAAAATCTTATCCCAAGTTTCTTTATCATCAATACCAATTTTCTTAAGTACTTTTTTAAGTTCATTATTTTTTCTAATAAAAGTTCCTTTAGCAGATTGTTCTGTAAAGACATTAGCAGCCCAGGGTTCAATTCCAGGCGATATATTACCGCTTAGCTTACTATTCGAAACAGTAGGAGCTACAGACCTTAAATGTGTATTACGCATTCCGGTCCCCGCACACCATAATGGCTCGCCATATATTTCAGCTAGTTTTCGTGAAGCTCTTTCAGTTTCAATTTTAATCTTGCTAAATATTTCACGTGTTTTAAACTGAGCTAACAAACCTTCAAAAGCAATACCTTTTTGCTGAAGTAAAGTATGCCATCCTAAAACGCCTAAGCCTATTGCGCGACCCTTTTGAGCTGAGCGTATAGCATTATCGAAACCTTTCATGTTCTTAGCCTTCTGAATAAACTCTTCCATTACGCCGTCTAAAAACCATGTAGCATCGTATATAAGATTAGTGTCTTTCCATTCGTCATATCTAGCTAAGTTTAAAGAAGAAAGGCAGCATACGAAACTATGACTTTCATCTGTATGTAATGTTATTTCACTACATATGTTTGTCATATGAACTTTGAGCCCGTTCGATTTATATGCTTCTGGGTTAGCTTTGTTTGTATTTCCCTTAAAGAGTATATAAGGTTCTCCAGTTGCTTTACGCTTTTGGAGAAGTTTTCCCCACTTTGTTCTAGCTTCTTGATCTCCTTGTTCAAGTCTTCGCATAAACTTGTCACCGACCACAGCGCACTGGTGGAGGTTAAGTGACTGCCTGTTAACGTCCCCTTTAGGCTCTCTGATCTCCAGCCACTCTTCAAAGTCGGGGTGATCAATATTGATGTTAACTGACGCAGCTCCTCGCCGGACAGATCCTTGATTAGTGGCAAGTATTGTTGAATCGTATATCTTGCAAAACGGCACCACTCCATCAGATGTTCCATTGTCTGTAATTTTAGCTCCCGCGGGACGGATCATATTAATACCGATACCAACACCCCCACCGTGCTTAGCTAGTAACATCATTTCTAAATTCTTCTGTCCAATATCCGCTATTGAGTCTGCTACATCAATACCAAAACAGCTAATAGGTAAACCTCTGTCTGTGCCCGTGTTAGAGAGCACTGGAGAGGCTAAACACAGCCAGCCTTTCCATATGTACTCAAAAAACTTATCGGCTAATTCTGGCTTGTATAAACGCCTAGCAACAGCATTAGACACTCGCATATAAGCATCTCTTGGAGACTCCCCAGGAAGTAAATAACCACCGGTTATTGTTTGTCTGTAAACATCAGTGTCTCCCCAGGAAGGATAGTCTCTACCCTTTTTCCATTCTTTATTCCAAATCATATTAATTATTTAAAAAGTATATAGTGTAACCTATCATAACGTTAACATTAACAGCTACTAAGTTCCACTGCTTCGCTAACCAGACCTGTGGTATAGATATAAAACCACCTATAATGTATACTATAGGGCCAATACTGCCTGCGCTTAATATATATGGGGCTATCATTATAAAAGCTGTTCCCATATAACCTAGTCTATGCGCTAACCTTTCTTTAGCACTTAACCTTCTATCTTGTATAAGCAGTCTTAAAAAACTTCTTTCCCATCTAAACTCACACGACACACACGTTTTCTTATTGTCGTTCTTAAACTTTGAATCTTTCTTTTTTTTCTTACATATGTTACATTCCCTCATGTTAATACCTTTTACATTCTATAACCAAAGCACAATCAACTATACCATTTGAATTTGGTTCGTTGCATACTTTTTCAATATATTCGCAATCTATATCTTTTTTAGTACAAGACAAGATCATTAACGCAATTAAAATATTACCAAATATCTTCAAAGTCCTCCCCTTCATTAGCTTTAGAATAATCTGTTGGACGAACAGCAAAGAAATCAGTGTGGGTATGACCACCTGTAAGATGGTAGAACCAATCAAGGTTTTCTGATGCTTTTGAATCATAAGCAAAGTATTGCCCGAGGTCGACGTACCCAAGCTCGTGGAGTTTTTCATTGAGACGTTTTCTAATAAATTGCTTGAGATCGTAGGACTTAAGGTTTTCAATGTCTCCCTGCTCAAACATTCGGTCGATATACTTTTCTTCTGCATCAAGCATTGATTTAGCTGCTTCAATAACACTTTCGCGGCATTCATCTAATAGTGAACTATCTTCGGCGCACATATGTTTAAATAATTGACAACCCATTTTAGAATGTAAAGATTCATCTCTTACACTCCATTTCATTTGTTGCCCAATGCCCTTTAACAAGTTTCTTAATTGAAAACTATATAGTACAGCAAAAGCAGAATATAAACTAACTCCTTCAGCAAAAGCGCTAAATACAGCAAGGGATTTTGCAATACCAACTTTATCAGTTCCTTCATAGCTAACTAAATTATTAAATCTTTGCATCGTTGCTTCATCCTGTAAGAAAGCTTCAAAGTTTTCTAAACCTAGTGTTTCATTTAAGTAACTGTAAGCAACAGCATGAATAGTTTCTTGGTTGCCAAACATCATAGCCATTTGCTGTATTTCATGCTTAGGAAACCAGCCAACTACTTTTTGTGTCCAGTAATCTGAAACAGCACACTCTGTCTGCGCAAAGCCCAATAAAATATTTCCAACCAGGTTCTTCTCCGAGGGCGATAGTTTTTCGTTCCAATCCTTGACGTCACCTGACATCGGGATCTCGGTATGTAACCAGAATGCTTGAGCTTGTTTAAGCCATCCCTCAGTATAGTACTCTGGGTACTCAAATGGTTTATACGGTATTCTTTCATCAAATAATCCCATTTAATCTTTATCTTCTTTTTTAGTTATACTTTCTTTTAATCTTTCTAAAGCTTCAGGATACTCTTTAAATTCTTTCATTAATTCCATCGTGCCTATTGAAAGATCTTTTAAGTTAGTTATCTCTTGAACAACTCTATTCATGGCTGCACCAATAGTATCAACCTTGTTACTCATCTCAATTAGCTTTGATTCTTTCATCTGTTCTTTTTTTATTTAAGAATACTGGAGAGCCGTCTTTAGCATACACCATGTAATGATTATCTCTTTCTTCAACTGTTATTTCACTTATGCTTTTAAACCTAGACTTATATGTTTTTAAAGCGTACTCTTTAATCTTGTCCATAATGTATTGATAATGTAAGTTCTATAAAAGGCAAATAAATAACGTGATCAGTAAAGTTTTTCTCAGGATAACTTCTTACTCCAATAAGAACCCCTGGATATAATCCTATAGATAATTCCCAGCCTGTCATTCTTTGCTTTGTTTTAAATAATAATTTAACATTTTCATATGAAAGCTTATTCTTTCTTTGTAATGATTAGTTAACGAAAAATCCATTTCGTTTTCCAATTCGTTCAATATCTTCGTATCTAAGTCCACCGCTAGTTGTTTTAATATATTGTTTAATGTTTTTTTCTAGTATGCGTCTATTATACATTAAACGCGATTTTTTCTTCTGTTCTCTTTTATCAGCATCACCGTCCTGTCTACTTCTTTCTGGTTTTGCGGTTTGTAAAGTGTCTTTCCAATCTTGTTTTTCGTAAGCCATAATTTAAATAGTTTCCATCTTAAAGGGAAGGACTCATTCGCCCTCCCCTTACATTCTATTATGTAGTCTTTTCCAACGAAGTCAGGTGTATACTTAATTCCCAGTATTTTTTTTTGCCCTCTGTTAATATACTCACCCTTTCCGTTCGCTTGTTTTTCATAAGCTTGATTTGTAAAATCAAATCCCTCGACCAGCTGGAAAACTTCATTTTCATATCCTTCAAATAATTTTTCTTTTTTAAGAGCCATATAAGTATAACGCTCTAATCCTGACGCAAAGTTTATTCCGTCGTAAGATATTTTTTTAGCCTGTACTGGGCCACGCTTTTTGCTACGTTTTTTTACCATGTTTTATCTTGTGACCATTGATAACCTGGATCTGCATACTTACTAAGACTATCTTCTTCTTTGTAGTCGTTAAGTATCTTGTCCTCTAACGCGTCGGTTGTTTCCATACGCAACTTCTGAATATAGTTAACAGCATCCATTAATTCTTCTTGCAAATGATTTAGCCATTTATGCAGGTTAGGTTCGTCATCATGCAATGTAACACCATACTTTTTATATCCCACATCGCTTCGTTCCTTGAACTTTTCGATAACATCTTTAATTACTTTATCACGCATTTTTTACAAATGTTCCGTTAATCATTTTACCCTTTCGGTTTGAAATTTCATTATAAGCAGAATCAACACAGTCTTCTATTGTGAAGCCTTCTAAGTGCGCTAAGTTTGTTAAAACAACAACCATATCACCTATAGCGTCTTTTGTTTCTAGCTTGTTGCTTTTTAAAAGACCCTGTGCTAATTCGCCTGCTTCCTCAATAAGCTTAGCAAATTGTGTCTTAGAGTCGCCTTTATCATATATACCACGCTTATCAGCCCAATCTCTAATACGCTGAAAGAAAATATTATTATTATTTTCTAGCTT
>Ga0181389_1000392_pt1 | contig 18035 bp, 23 predicted proteins | sample 12SPOviralmetaG_FD_130121 | JGI IMG/M metagenome (GOLD analysis project Ga0181389, IMG submission 130121) | Marine viral communities from the oligotrophic San Pedro Time Series (SPOT) site, San Pedro Channel, CA, USA - 12 SPOT_SRF_2010-06-29 | ecosystem: Environmental > Aquatic > Marine > Strait...
AAGAAAAACTATTATGCTAAACGCAGAAAAAGAACTACAAAAATGGGCTCCCGTGCTTGAGCACGCTGACGCTCCCGCTATCACTGATAGCTATAAGAAGGCTGTAACAGCCAAACTACTCGAAAACACTGAAGTTGCTCTCCGTGAGGAGGCTCAAGCATCTCAGTTTGGTGTTTTGAACGAGGCCGATGGTAACCAAAATACATCAGCAGTTGCTAACCCTGATCCAGTGCTTATCTCATTGGTTCGTCGTGCAATGCCTAACCTCATCGCTTATGATGTCGCAGGTGTCCAGCCTATGTCTGGTCCTACTGGCCTTATCTTCGCAATGAAGGCTCGTGTTGGTGATGGTACACCAATCATCAAAACTGATGCTGAGGCTCTCTTCAATGAGGCTGACACAGACTTCTCTGGTGCTGGTACACACGCTGGTGGACTCTTTGATTCCCCTGCTTCTATCACTTCAGGAACTGGTATCGCTACTAATACGGCTGAAACTTCATCTTCACTTAATGAAATGGGTTTCACTATCGAAAAAGCGACTGTTACTGCTAAGACACGTCAGCTTAAAGCTGAGTACACCATGGAGCTTGCTCAAGACCTCAAAGCCGTTCACGGCCTTGATGCTGAGTCTGAGCTTGCTAACATCCTTTCCGGTGAGATCCTTGCGGAAATTAACCGTGAGGTTATCCGTAACATCGTTGTTACTGGTAAGGAAGCTGGTCTTGGTGTAAAACACCAGTTTGACCTTGTTGCTGATGCAGACGGTCGTTGGGCTGTGGAGAAATTCCAGTCCTTGATCTTCCAGATCGAGCAGGAAGCCAACAAGATTGCAACAGAAACACGTCGTGGTAAGGGTAACTTCGTTATCTGCTCAAGCAACGTTGCTTCTGCACTTGCAGCTGCTGGTAGCCTTAAGTTCGGTGGCGAAGGTGAACTTGCTGTTGATGCTACTGGTAATACATTTGCTGGTACTCTCAATGGACGCCTGAAGGTATATGTTGACCCATATGCTTCAGCTGACTACGCCACTGTTGGTTATAAGGGAACTTCCCCATATGACGCTGGTGTGTTCTACTGCCCGTACGTTCCTCTTACTATGGTACGTGCCGTTGGAGAGAACAGCTTCCAGCCGAAGATCGCATTTAAGACACGTTATGGTCTTGTTGCTAACCCAATGGTTACTGCAAACCCACAGAACGGTGTTGGTGCTGCTAATACTAACCCATACTACCGTACATTCCGCGTTAAGAACATTAACGTTGGTGGACAAAGTTAATAGGGTTTAAAACCTAAATTTAAGAGGGTCCTCGAAAGGGGGCCCTCTTTTTTTATAAATAGAATTATGGCTGAGAACAATTTGACATCTAATACCAATCTTCTTTCTCCTGTTGGTTTTAAGCTTACAATTAATAGGCAGAAGTATGCTAACACAGAGTACTTTATAACAAACTTTGGTATACCTGAAATTACTGCTGGTGAAGTTCAAATGAATTTTAGAGGAGGGATTTCATATCAAACAAGCGAAACTCGTCAATTTGGAGGGTTGAGTTTAAGGTTTGCTATTGATGAAGATATGAAGAACTATACAGAAATATACAATTGGATGAAGGATAACACTGAAAAGTACGAAGTTGCTGATATGATTCTTTCAGTTATGTCTAGTCATAATACAGTAAATAAGCAATTTCAATTTAAAAATGCATTCCCTACTTCTTTGAGCGGCGTAGATTTTAACGTGCAGTCAAATGATGTGGAATATGCACAGGCTGATGTTGCATTTAGATATGATGAATTCCTAATCATAAAATAGGAATAAATAAAACTATATGATGGATTTGAATGATATTTTAATGATGTGGAAGAAGGATGCTGTTATTGACGATGTATGCCTTGATGACGAGACACTTAAATCTTCTAAGTTACACGCAAAATACCTAGAGCTTTTTTCTATGGCAAAGTTAATGCTTAAGAAAAAAGAAATGGAGTATACATCTATGAAAAAGGATAAGTGGCTTTACTACAATGGGAAGATGAGTAAAGATGACATGGATAAAAACAAATGGAAGTACGACCCGTTTGATGGAATGTCTAAGCCGATGAAGTCTGATATGGATATGTATTATTCTACTGACGAAGATCTTGTAAAAATAAAAGCCCAGATCGATTACCAGAAAACAATCATTGAAACACTGGAAGAAATTATGGGTAATATTAGATGGCGTCACACCCATGTAAAAAATATATTGGAATTTAAGAAGTTTACTTCTGGAATGTAATGTTAACAGCTTATAAAAAGGACGAATCTAAAGTTCTTCTTAGATCAGATGATTCTGGTATTCTAATGGAGCTTAGTGAATATTTTACTTTCTATGCAGAAGGTTATAAGTTTATGCCTGCATATAGAAATAAACTTTGGGATGGTAAAATACGTCTTTTTGATTCTAGATCACAAACTATTCCGTATGGTTTGATGAAAAGAGTTGCTGAATTTTGTTATGAAAGAGGTTATAAGTTAGTATACGATGAAACATTAAAGAATAACGACTTTTATAAAAAAGAAGATCTTGAAGAATTTATTAATGAATCTACAATAACTTTAAAAGATAAACTAATAAAACCGAGAGACTACCAATTCGATGCGTTTGTTCACGGTATACAAAATAAAAGAGCGATATTAATTTCTCCTACTGGATCGGGAAAATCTCTTATTATCTATATGATGATGAGGCATTATCTTAGCCATGAAATGGATAAGAAGGTATTAGTTGTAGTGCCAACTACTTCATTGGTTGAACAAATGTACAAAGATTTTGAATCTTACTCATGGCAGGATAAATCGTTTAATGTTGAAGATGATGTCCACCGTATCTATTCAGGAAAAGAAAAAAATAACTTCGAAGCTTCTGTTGTAATTACTACTTGGCAAAGTGCTATTAAGCTTCCTCTTTCGTGGTTTGCAGGATATGGTATGGTTATAGGAGACGAAGCACACACGTTTAAAGCTAAATCTCTCACTACAATAATGAATCGATTGGTGAATGCAGGCTTTAGAATTGGCACGACTGGAACTATTGATGATGCTATTTCGAATAAAATGACATTAGAGGGAAACTTTGGTCCTGTATATAAAGTCACTACAACAAAAGAGTTGATTGATGCTGATACTCTTGCGCAGCTTACAATTCAATGCTTAGTGTTAAAATACAAAGATGAAGAACGTAAAGCATGTAAAGGCCTTAAATACCAAGACGAAATAGACTATATTGTAAGTCATGAAAAAAGAAACCGGTTTATTGTTAACCTAACATGTGACCAACAAGGGAATTCCCTAGTTCTATATAACTTAGTTGAAAAGCACGGTAAACCTCTCTATAACGCATTTGTAGAAAAGCTTAAAGGCACTGGTAGAAAAGTATTTTTTGTTTCTGGTGCGGTTAATGCAGACGAAAGAGAAAAAATTCGTGAAGTTACTGAACAGGAAAAGAATGCTGTAATTGTTGCTAGTGTAGGTACATTTTCTACTGGGATAAATATAGTTAACCTGCACAACATTATGTTTGCCTCACCCACTAAATCACAAATCCGCGTTTTACAGTCTATCGGCCGAGGCTTGAGAAAAACAGAAAACGGGCAGGGGACCACGATATATGATTTAGCCGATGATCTTTCATGGAAAAAGAAAAAGAACTACACTCTAAATCATGCAATAGAGCGGGTAAAAATATACTCTAAAGAAAAATTTAAATATAAAATGCACGAAGTACCACTATGAACGAAGCTTTAAAAGATTACATGAAAGGGTTCGATTTAATGGGATATAGATTGCGTGATGGAAGCCATATTATAGCAAATGAAGATCGATATGATTCAGCAATGCACGCATTTTATGTAACAGCTCCGGTAGAAGTACATATCAGTGATGACGGTAAAGCTTTCTTCTCCCCTTGGCTAATAACAGACGAAGAAGAACAGATAAGAATTTTAAATGTAAATATTGTAGCTTCTGCACCCCCAGTTGAAGATATAAAGATACAATACCACAGATATATTATATCAAGCAATTTACACGGAGCCTTAACTAAAAAGGAGATAAAGATTGTTTTAGATCAATTATTTCATGACGACCTTGATAATCTAGACAATGTAGAAATCGACGGCGGCATATTTGATGATTATACTCCACTTGAACCGAGAACATTAGAATGGAGAAACAAGTGGAAACCGTATGATGATAATTAAGGGTTTTTGTTATTCTAAGAATATTATACACAGAACTATAAAGTATGTAAATAAAAAAATACGCGCAGATGCAAATATATTATGTACATTTGCGCTATAGCAGTGTAAAATATGACTACAGATTATGAAAAAGAAAGCTAAAGAAAGACCGCATTATGTAAATAATAAGCAGTTTTCTGGTTCAGTTGTCGATTATGTGAATTCAGCAAATGAAGCCCGCGACAAAGGAGAAGAAGAACCAATTATTACTGAATATATTGGCACTTGCTTCTTAAAAATTGCAGAGGGTCTATCACATAAGCCAAACTTTTCTGGATATACATACCGCGAAGAAATGGTAATGGATGCCGTAGAAAATTGTATAAAGGCTATTATGAATTATGACGTGAAGAAAGCAACACGTACTGGTTTACCTAATGCATTTGCATACTTTACACAGATTACATATTATGCATTTTTAAGACGAATTGCTAAAGAGAAAAAGCATCAAGATATTAAGGAGTTGTACATGGAGCACGCAGGGGTGGATGGTTTTATGCACTCTTCTGGACATCCTGATGCTTCAGGCATTGTTGATAGAGTACGTTATAAATCTCAATTGATTAGAGACCGCGACTCTGCTATTAAGAATTTTGGTAAGACTCTTAAAAAGAAGAAGAGATCTAAGAAGAGAATTAGCGGATTGCTTGACGATTTTCTGTAGATTTTATTTAATATGCGCTTAGCTATAATTAACGATACTCATTCTGGTATAAAGAATGGGTCTGACATCTTCTTAAACTATTCTGCCAAATTTTATGATGAGGTTTTCTTTCCATATCTGTTAAAACATGACATACGAGACATTATACATCTTGGTGATTATTTTGATCACCGCAGGTTTGTTAATTTTAAAGTTTTAAAACACAACTATGAAATCTTTATTAAAAAGCTTTATGATTATGATATGTACATGGATATTATTCCAGGCAATCATGATGTTTATTATAAAAACACAAATGAATTAAATTCTCTAGAGCAAATATTAGAGAAATACAGCGATAGGATCAGGGTTCAAATGGATCCAGTTGTTAAGAAAATTGGAGGATTAGATATAGGTTTACTTCCATGGATTTGTGAAGATAATCACAATAAATCAATGGATTTTATCAAAAACTCTAAAGCATCTGTTCTAATGGGACATCTAGAATTAGGTGGATTTAAATATATGGGTAACGCTGATATTAAATCCCATGGTATGGATAAATCGTTATTTGATAGATACGATGCTGTTTATTCTGGGCATTATCACACCAAAAGTACTGAGGGTAATGTTACATATCTTGGGACCCAATATCAACTAACATGGTCTGATGCAAATGATCCTAAATATTTTCACATACTTGATACTGAAACTAGAGAGCTAGAAGCTGTTAGAAATCCTAATGTTTTATTTCAAAAAATTTACTATGATGAAGATAAAATACCATCTATAACTTCTGATTTAGTAAAAGATACTTACATAAAAGTTATTGTCTCTAATAAAAAAGATCTCTACATATTTGATAAATTTATGGAGCAGATATATGACTTTAATCCATATGAAGTCAGAATAATAGAAAATTTTGATGAATATGCTGGAGATAACATTAATGATCAAGACGTAAAGATAGATGACACGCCAACACTGTTAAACAGTTATATCGATGCGACAGAAACAAATTTAGATTCAAACGTTCTTAAGAAGATGATGCAAGAACTCTTGATTGAAGCGCAAGCCTTAGACAATATATAATGATTACATTTAAGAAACTCACTTGGAAAAACTTTTTATCTACTGGAAATAACGAAACTGTAGTATATCTCAACAAAGATTCTGCAACACTTGTCGTTGGTTCTAATGGAGCAGGCAAATCGACTATGCTTGATGCATTATCATTTGCTCTTTTTGGTAAGCCTCATCGTAGTATTAATAAGCCACAATTAGTTAATTCAATTAATAATAAAAACTGCCTAACAACGGTTGAATTTGCTGTTGGCAATATTGAATATAAAATTATTCGAGGAATTAAACCTAATATTTTTGAGGTATATCAAAATGGAAAATTGCTTAATCAAGAATCACACAGCCGTGATTATCAAAAAATTATTGAGCAGAATATTTTAAAACTTAATCACAAATCTTTTCACCAAGTAGTTGTATTAGGATCTTCAAACTTTATTCCATTCATGCAATTGCCTTCGCATCAACGTAGAAACGTGATTGAAGATCTACTTGATATCGGTATTTTTACAAAGATGAATGGGGTTCTTAAAGATAAAATTATGGCACTTCGCCATAAAATGAATGAAACCGATAATGAGTTAAACATTCTTAAAGAAACAATTAAACTTCAAACTTCACATATTAGTGAATTGAAGAAGATTGATTCTACACAAGAAGAAAAAAGAAAAAACGAAATTAGTTCTATTAATGAAGAAATTTCTGTATTGGAAGGTAGTAACTCGGATCTTCAGCACGAATATGATTTAAATTATAAAACTACTATTGAAGATCATGAAAAAGCAACAAGTGATAAAACATCATATACTGTAGAAATTTCTAATCTTAAGCGTAATATGGATGATGTTGTTAAAGAGTCTAAGTTTTATGAAAAAAACGACCATTGTCCAACGTGTTCTCAAAGCATTTCCGCTGAACTTAAAACAACTAAAAACAAAGAATGTCAAAATAAAGCTAAAACACTTAATTCAGAGTATTCCAATATAAAGGACCAACTAAAAGTGTCTGAATCTAAAGTGAATAAGTTGTATACACAGATTGTTCATCTTAATGAAGTTAATAATAGCATTAGGCAAAATGAAACTAGGATTAATATTCTTAAAAAGAGGGTTGATGCTCTATCACAAAACGCTGATGTTCAAGATACTACTGAGGCCGAATTAAAGCTTTCAGCTGATAAAGAAAAAAGCTTAAAACTACTTGATGTTAGATTTGAGCAGACAACATTAACTTCATATTTTGATGCCATTGGCGAATTACTAAGAGACACCGGTATAAAAACAAAGGTTATTAGGCAATATCTTCCTATTATGAATAAGCTTATTAATCAGTATTTACAAGTGCTTGATTTTTTTGTTCTTTTTCATCTCGATGATTCGTTTAATGAGACAATCAAATCTCGCCATAGGGATGAATTTACGTATTCTTCATTTTCAGAAGGAGAAAAACAAAGGATAGATTTAAGTTTGCTTTTCGCATGGAGGAAAATCGCACGTATGAAAAACAGTGCCAATACAAATTTGTTAATTCTAGACGAAACTTTTGATTCAAGTATGGATGCTGATGGTGTAGATAACCTACTTAAGATCTTAAATACACTTGGTAAGGAAACTAACGTCTTTATAATTTCCCATAAACAGGATCTCCTAGAAGGTAAATTTCCTAAAAAGATAGAGTTTGAGAAACTCAAAAACTTTAGTCAGATGAAAAAAATAGAAAAATAATGTGTACATTATGACTAATTTGTGCTATAATACTTACAACAAATAAAAAAACTTCAGTGGTTAATAATCACATTTCATAGCATAAACTAACCTGATTAAGTCCCCACCTCTTAACGGAGGTGGGGCAACCTTTAAAAAAATGACTGGAATCAAATTCGATTCGAAAAAACCAGACTATAGCTTAATCCCACCCAAAGCGTTGGATGATGTAGCTAAAGTGTTAACTTATGGAGCTCAAAAATATGACAGACACAATTGGCAACAACTTGAGAATCTTGATAGTCGTTATTTTGCTGCAGCGCAACGTCACTTGTGGGCGCTACAACGAGGCGAAACTTTGGATGAGGAAACCGGCATTCATCACGCCGCACACGCAATTTGCTGTATAATGTTTATACTTGAATTTTATTATTTACAAACAGACAAAAAAACTATATAATATACTCGTTATGAAAATAAGTAAAGAAACTATCGAAGTTCTAAAAAACTTCTCAGGTATTAATCCAAACCTTGTCATTAAACAAGGAAACAAACTATCGACGATCGCCGATGCAAAAAATATTATGGCTGATGTTACCGTAAGCGAAGTCTTTGACACTGAAGTAGGAATTTATGATTTGAATGAATTTCTCTCCGCTCTCAATCTAATTGAAGATCCTGAACTTGATTTTGGTGACAATTCTGTAACTATTGCAAATAATCGTGCATCAGTAAACTACCGATACTCAGATCCTCTTATTCTAACTTCTCCGCAAAAAGAAGTGAATATGCCAGATCCTGACTTTACTGTCAAAATTACCTCTAATACAATTAGTGAAATTAGAAAGGCTGGAGGGGCTTTAGGGCATGCTGTTGTTTCTATTTCTTCTCCTGAAGATAGTGATAAAGTTTATTTAGAAGTGAAAGATCCAGACAATTCATCAGCAAATATCTATCGTCTAAATATCGGAAATGATGAATCTCGCACATATGATTTCCAATTTCTTATTTCAAATTTAAAACTTTTGCCAGACGATTACGAAATTTCCGTAAGTTCTAAGTTAATTTCGCAATGGAAAGGCGTAAATACTAAAACACAATACTTTATTGCACTAGAAAAAAATTCAACATTTAACTCATAACAAAAATATTATTATGTCCAAAGAAACAGTAAAACCTACTCAAGAAGTAGAAACCGCACAGAATAAAGAGGAGCAAACTGAACCTCAGATTTCTTTTAATCAAATCGCTGCAGTGGCTGAGATCATTGATCTATGTTCAACTCGTGGTGCTTTTAAAGGCCAAGAGCTTGAAGCTGTTGGCCAAATCCGAAACGCCTTTTCTGCGTTTATTAGTTTCCATGCGCCAAAAGAAGAAGAAAACCCGACGTCTACTCCCAGCGCTGAGGGGACTGAGGAAACCTCGGAGTAGTTAACCGGCAACCTAGGCTAAGTTGCTAAACTGGCCTTAAATTGATATTATGACTGGAACAAAAATAGAGAGAGCTTATATTAAGCTTATTAAAAATAAAAAATCGCGCACGAGCTCTTCTGATAAATATTTTCACGTATTTTCTGAGGATGGTTCAGCGTATCTTTTCACTTACCATGATATGGAGAAAGCTCAAAATCGAGCAAAAAAGAATCCAGAGGATGTGTATCCTGTTGAGTTTGTAGAGCCTGAACCAAAGGTGATTGAAAAGGAAGTTGTAAAATATATCGAGGTTTCAAAACCCGGGCTTTTCTCTAGATTAACCAATTGGCTCCGATAGCTCAGTTGGTAGAGCAGTTGATTTGTAATCAACAGGTCGTCGGTTCGAGTCCGACTCGGAGCTCCATTTATTCCGAAGTAGCTCAGCGGTAGAGCGGGTGGCTGTTAACCACTAGGTCGTAGGTTCGAACCCTACCTTCGGAGCCATTTATTATGTACAATTAGTGAAAAGTAGTGTAAAATATATTTGTTTATGAGTAAAAGTGAATTCCTATGGGTTGAAAAATATCGCCCACAAACCATCGAAGATTGCATTCTTCCGGAAAGTCTAAAGAAGACTTTTCAAAAAATTGTTGACACTGGTGAAATGCATAATATGCTTTTGACAGGATCAGCTGGCCTTGGTAAAACAACAGTGGCCCGAGCATTGTGTAATCAATTAAACCTTGACCATATTGTTATCAACGCCTCAGAAGAGAATGGCATTGATGTTTTAAGATCTAAGATTAAGCAGTTTGCCTCCTCGGTTTCCTTAAGTGGAGGAATTAAAGTAGTCATACTTGATGAGGCTGATTATCTAAACGCGCAATCAACACAACCCGCATTACGTGGTTTTATTGAAGAGTTTAGTACTAATTGTAGATTTATTTTAACGTGTAATTTTAAGAATAGAATTATTGAGCCTTTGCATTCAAGGTGTTCAGTCATTGAGTTCAACACTACAAAAAAACAACTTGCCGCACTTGCTGCAGGGTTTATGAAAAGGATGCAAGACATCCTTACTTCTGAAGGTGTTGACTTTAATAATAAAATTCTTGCAGAGTTGATTATGCGATATGCACCAGACTGGCGCAGAGTTATCAACGAATGTCAACGCTACTCATCATCTGGTGAAATTACTTCAGACATTTTGATTGGTCTGTCAGATCAAAACATTGCTGCGTTAGTAGGATTCTTGAAGAGTAAGGATTTTAAGAGCATGAGATCTTGGGTTACCAATAACACAGATGTAGATTCCTCTGTTATTTTTAGAAGAATCTATGATACGCTATATGATTTTGCTCAGCCGCAATCAATCCCAGCAATTATTCTAATTCTTGCTGATTATCAATATAAAGCAGCTTTTGTTGCAGATAAAGAACTAAATACTGTTGCTTGTTTCACAGAAATAATGGCTTCATCTGAATGGAAATGAGCAAATTAACACCATTTACTTTCATCGGTTCTATCAATGACGGCCGGAAAGGTCCTAATCTTTTACAGGACTGTAAAGCAGATCAATCACTTGAAACTGCAAACCCAGATTCGCCAGATAAAGCCTATGTTCCATTTGTGATCAATCGTAGTTTTTCATACTTTAAAGACACAGTATTATTTGCAAATGAGATGAACATTCATCATACATTACCGAATAGAATGCAATATGACTTTTATCGATATATGGTAACTGCAAAACGTAGATTTTCTAAATGGGGAAAGAAGCAAAATGCACATGCCGATATTGCAATTATTCAAAAAGAATATGGATATACTCGTGAAAAAGCTGAAGCCGTTTATATACTTTTTAGTAAAAGCGAAATTCAAAAACTTTACAAAAAACACGACAAAGGAGGAAAATAGATGCCACACGATAATCATGTAATTGATCATATCAATAAAGATGTTGACACCTTATTGATGGATGGTGTTTATTCACGTTCAGATGCTAGAGAATATTATTTGAATATGACAAAGGATTGGGAAGACCCAAATCCAGATTCTGTAATTTCTATGCACGAAGGTGTACGCGTTGTTCGTGATGACTATATAACTGGCAGCAAAGTTCGAGGAGGTGATTTTATGATTAGCCAGCTCCCGGAACATATTGACACGATTGTTTACTGCCAGCCAAGATTTGGTCTTGCTGGTGTTTCAATCATTGAAGTAGCAAAACGGCACAATAAAAAGGTTGTGCTGTTTATGCCTTCATCAAAAAAGATTTCTCATCATCAAGCTTGCTGTATTGAACGTGGTGCTGAACCACATTTTGTTAGAATTGCTGCAATGCCAAATCTTAAATTGGCAGCCGAAAAATGGACAGCTGAAAGACCTAATGCGTTCTATGTACCTCTCGGCCTTAAGCATGAGCATGTTACTGCTGGCTTTGTAAAAGCTGCATCGAAGATCAAGGAACCAGATGTTGTATGGACTGTATTATCTACAGGAGTATTACATAGAGCTCTACAGATCGCATGGCCAAATGCTAAGTTTCATGGTGTTGCTGTTGCAAGAAATATGAAGGCTGGAGAAGTAGGCCATGACAGAATTATCAGCCACCCACTAGCATTTACGCAAAGCGTTAAAGAAAAAGATATGCCTCCATTCCCATGTATTGGTGAATATGACGCAAAAGGATGGGCACCAGCTGTTAGATATGCAAAAAATAATCCTGATAAAGATGTGTTGTTTTGGAATGTCGGTGCTGAGCCTAAACTAAATGACGAGACGCTTTACGATAGTGTTGATTCTTATAGAGATTGGAAAAAGAATGTCTAAATATTTTATAACGCTTCAGCCAAACATTATCGATTGGTCTGAACAGCTAATGTCACGAAAGGATGAAATAAAAAACTTCCTTTTAGAAAATATTAGTCACTTTCCAAAACCAAAACAAGTTCGTCATAACGATTGGTCATCACACCAGGAAGCTATGCAAAGCAAACTTAACTTGGTGGCTCATCCTATGTATGGTAAATGTTTTCATTCAGCCAAGTTTGCATTCTACTTTGGTGGTGGTAAACAATATTTTGACTTAATGCTAATGAAGCCGTTTATGTTTGATAAAAGAATACCAGAGCTTTTAACAACGCACTGGTTTGTAAAATCAAAAAAGACTGATCAAATCGTTGACCCATCTGAAGACCAGTTTAGGCAACATGATTGGGTCTCATTCTTCTATAAGAGATCAAATCATAATAAACGTGGTGAGTTCGGCAACCCGTATTTTGGTAAAAAAAATAAAGTTGCATTTACTGAAGTTGTTCCAAGTAATACAATATTCCGTCTTGCCGAAATATGGAAAAACCAAAAGGGAGAAGAAATTACTCCTATTGAACAATGGCGCGCAATAAAGGAAATGTGCACTACTACATAAATAATAAAATGAAATTAAAAAAAACAAAAGCAATTGGTATATTAGCAGCTGCTGCTTTTTCCATTAGATTAATTATTCGTAAATTTAAAAATAAAAACTAATGAGCCCAAAAATTAAAATAACAAAAGAATTTGAAGAAGAGACTAAGAATGTAGCAGACCATACTAGAAAATTGTTGATAGAAGCTGAAGAAAAAATTAAACTTCTTTTTGATAAAGCAAATAAAGAAGAATGGTATATCGGTCCACCTGTTATTATCGAAGAGCTATTATATGACTATTGTTTGAATACTAGAAGTTTTAGATCATGGACGGACTATTGCGGGGCTGATATTATTTCCCCTAAAAAGGAAGATAACCTATTAAAATAGTAGATATGACAAAGGTTTGATTTCTATAAATAATTCCATGAATGAAGATCTTATAGAATGGGCACCTTCCTCTATGCTTGAAGTACGAATTGAGGAACCTGATGACTTTCTAAAAATTAAAGAAACACTTACACGTATTGGGGTGTCTTCTAAAAAAGAACAGAATACACTATATCAGAGTTGCCATATACTTCATAAACAAGGGCGCTATTTTATTGTTCATTTTAAAGAGTTATTTCTTCTTGACGGAAAACCTTCAAACTTTACAAATGACGACTTTGCCAGAAGAAACACAATTGCTACTTTACTTTCTGATTGGGGTTTGTTAGAAGTTGTTATTCCAAATCAGGCTTCCCCAAAAACATCTTTACGTTCTATTAAAATAATTTCACACCGAGAGAAAAAAGAATGGAATCTTGAATCAAAATATTCAATCGGTAACGTTAAAACGTATAAATAACTTTTGAAAGGCAAGAAGCTTTTCAAATTGGACGTCCGAAAGGAGTCCGTAATATTAACTCGCTTAAAAAGGAGATAAAAAAATGACAAATACAACAACATGGCCAGGCCAATCCTGGACTGTCGGTTTCGACTCTATGTTCGATAGAATCGAAAAGCTAAATACACAACAATCTGGTTATCCACCTCACAATGTAGTGAAGCATGATGATGACCGATTTGAAATTGCAATTGCGGTTGCAGGATTTAACGAAAAAGATTTATTCGTTGAACAAAAAGAAAATGTTATCACTGTAGCATCAAAAGATGTAGATTTAAATGGTGATAAAGAATATATTCATAAAGGAATCGCAACTCGTAAGTTCAATAAAACATTCACTCTCGGTGAATACATTGAACTAGAAGAAGTTACTCTTGTTGATGGAATTCTATCTATTTACTTAGAAAAAAGAATTCCTGACGAGAAAAAACCTAAAAGGTTTAAAATTAACCAAAAGAGGGAACTGTTAAACGAGTAATACTCGTAAACTCTATAAACTGTAGCCCTCTTAGGATTCGTTCTAAGAGGGCTTATTTTGTCTATAGGCGAACTTTAGTATTTACATTTGGTCATAAATATGCTATAATACTTACATGTTATTAGGTGGGTTTTACACAAGTGTCGAAAGGTTTGCTAATAATCTTTTATACAGAGGATATGACGATGGCGGTAAAAAAGTGTCGCATCGCATTAAATACAAACCCACAATGTATTTAAAGTCAAAAAAGCAAAATACGACTTGGAAATCATTAGATGGTGTACCAGTTGATCCAATACAATTTAGCTCAATGTCAGAGCTTAGGGAATTTCAAAAAACCTATCGTGATGTTCCAGATTTTAAATTATACGGTAATGAAAGACATATTCCTGCTTTTATTCAAGGCCAATTTCCAAATGAGATCCCTTATGATCGTCGGCTAATTGATATTGCTTCCCTTGATATCGAGACTTCATTTGGCGACGGATTTCCAGAAATCGACAATCCTGTTAACGAGATTCTTACTATTGCTCTTAAAAGTTCTAAAGATGAAATATATCGAGTGTGGGGACTTAAAGGCTATGAAGAAGAAACGTCACAACTTAAGCATTTAAAAATTGAGTATCGCCAGTTTAGGGATGAAGCTTCAATGCTAGAATCTTTCATTGAATATTGGTCATCCCCAGAAAATACTCCGGACATTATTACAGGATGGAATACACGCTTCTTTGATATTCCATATATGATATCACGTATGGTATTCCTTTTAGGTGAAGAGCGAGTCCGCAATCTTTCCCCTTGGCGTAAGATCGAACGCAAAGATATTCGTGTTCAAGGTAGTATTCGAACAACATTTGATATTAGCGGTATTCAACATCTCGATTATATGGAGTTGTTTAAAAAGTTTGCATATACGTATGGAAACCAAGAGTCATATTCTCTTAACCATATTTCAAGTGTTGTCTTGGGTGAGAAAAAACTTGACTATTCTGAGGTTGGTTCTCTCCGTGATCTGTATGATGCTGACTATCAAATGTTTGTTGATTACAACATAAAAGACGTTGAACTTATCGAGCGTATGGAAGATAAGCTTGGTCTTATTACTCTTGTTATGACTATGGCTTATCTCGGAGGTGTAAACTATCAAGACACTCTTGGAACTTGTGCTATATGGGATTCTATTATATTTCGAAGACTAGCTCGCTCTAAAATTGCTACAATCCCATCTGAGGAAAAAACCTCAGAAGCATTTCCAGGTGGTTACGTAAAAGAACCCCAAGTTGGAATGCACGACTGGGTAATGTCGTTTGATCTTAACTCTCTATATCCTAATATTATTGTACAATACAATATGTCACCAGAAACTATTTTAGATATGTCTGGTGCAGAAGGTGCAACAGCATCTAATGGTGCAGTATTTAGTAAAGCTAAAAAAGGTATTATTCCTGAAATTGTTGAAGAGCTATATGCTAAGCGTGTTACGGTTAAGGATGAAATGCTTAATGCCAAAACAAAGCTTGAAACAATATCAAAACGTAAACGTACAGAATACCAAGCTACTGCCGGACAAGTTGCTCGCCTTGAAACTCTTCAGACTGCAATTAAGATTCTTCTTAATTCTCTTTACGGTGCTATGGGTAACAAATACTTTCGTTACTTTGATCTTAGAATTGCTTCTGGTATTACTATGACTGGCCAAGCTGTTATTAAACATGGTGAGAAAAGTGTCAACAATTTCCTTGATGAGTTTCTAGGTGAAAGTAAAGACCGTGTGATTGCAATGGATACTGACTCTTTGTATATTGGAGTTAGTGACGTGATTAAAAAGTTTAAGCCAAACAACCCAGTAAATTTCTTAGATGAGTTTGGTTCGAAAGCAATTGAGCCTATGCTTGAAAAGGCGTTCAACGATTTTTCAGATAAAACAAATGCTTACAGTCATCGTATGGTTATGAAACGTGAAGCGATCGCTGACCGAGGAATATGGACTGCTAAAAAGCGATATATTCTTAACGTTCACAATAACGAAGGTGTGCAATACGCTGAGCCCAAAATTAAGATAATGGGTATTGAAGCGGTAAAGTCATCCACACCTCAAGTTTGCCGGGAGGCAATGAATAATATGTTTAAAATCATTGTATCGGGTGATGAAGAAAAAACGCAAGAAGCTGTAAAATTATTTAAAGATTATTTTAAATCTCTTCCTCCTGATGAAATCGCCTTTCCACGTGGGGTTACCGATATAACAAAGTGGTCAAACAAGTCTACTATCTATAAGAAAGGTACACCCATTCATGTTAGGGGAGCGCTTCTGCATAATAATCGTATTCGATCTTTAGCACTAGAAAAGAAATACGAGCTTATTCAGAATGGTGATAAAATTAAATTTATCTATCTTAGAGTTCCAAACACTATTCAAGAAAATGTTATTTCTTTTCCAGGTCATTTACCAGAGGAACTTGAATTACACAAGTATGTGAATCACGATTTACAGTTCGAAAAAACATTCCTTGATCCAATTAAAATTATCCTTGATGCAATTGGTTGGACAGCTGAACCACGCGCTGACTTGCAGCAATTCTTTTTTTAGTATTTACATGACTAAGTAAATACTGTATAATATAACTAAATTAATAATATGAGTAAAGATTGGGTAAAAGATATAAACGTTATGCACAAAAAATATGGTGTACGTCCTGCAATTGAAAAAATGACTAGGTCGGACTTACGCAAATTTTTAAACTTTCGAGTAAAATTCCTCGAGGAAGAATTGAATGAAACAAAACTAGCAGCACACAAGGAGGCTTTTGTTGATGCAGAAGAAGTAGTTGATGGTCTTATTGACCTTTGTGTTGTGGCTATTGGTACACTTGATGCGTTTGGCATTGATGCAAATAAAGCATGGGATGCAGTTCTAGAAGCGAATATGAATAAAGAAGTCGGAGTTAAAGAAAGTAGACCAAACCCACTTGGCCTTCCAGATCTTATTAAACCTGAAGGATGGGTAGCACCATCTCATGAAGGCAATCATGGCGATTTAGAAAAGATTTCTCCAGCCTAAGATGTATTCTCTCACAATATTCAATTCTATTTTCGATAATAAAACTCATCGAAAAATGTCTTTTCCCAAATGGGAAGAGTTTGAAGATTTGTTATATTCACTGAGTAAACAACCAGGATATAAACCAAAAAAAGGCGAAAGAAAAGATGGATCACCTCTTATCACTCCCGCGACGTATGCTGAAGGTAGTACACGAGCTAATCGTAATGTTATTGAATGGGCTAGTTGGGTTGCTATGGACATTGATGAATACGAAGGCTCTTTTGAAGAAACGATCGAAACCTTTAAAGGTAATAGATTCGTGTGCTATAGCTCTGCATCTTCATCGAAAGAAAAACCAAAGTTCAGAATCGTCTTTCCGTTAACAAGAAATGTTGAAGCTGAAAAAATAAAGCATTTATGGTTTGCAATAAACAAAGAATACAATTCCCTTGGAGATCCGCAAACTAAAGACCTTTCGAGAATGTATTATGTTCCAGCGCAATATCCTAATGCTTACAATTTTATATTTACACACGATGGTCCTTTTTTAGATCCTGATAATTTAATGGCAAAACATGATTTTGTTGCTTCAGGCGGAAATACATTGAGTGATCATCTTCCAGAAGCTATTCAAGAAGAGCTTAAAAAACACTATGCTAATAAACTCACAAATACAAATATTGTGTGGTCGTCCTATCGAGATTGCCCATTTGTAAATAAACAGCTTGTTTCTGAGTATGTTACTATTAACGAATCTGGTTGGTATCACCACATGTATAGAATTATGATGAGTATTGCTGCAAATGCAATTCGTAAGAAATATCCAATCACTCCAGCGGATATTGAGTCTCTTGTCCGGGAGATAGATTCTGAAAATGGGGGTTGGTATAGAGGTCGTCCGGTTAAACTTGAAGCTGCAAGAGCTATCGATTTTGCCCTCAAAAGTGCCTCATTTTAGTAATCGAGGAAAACTTTTTTTTCTCATAACACGTTGATTATCAATTAGTTACGATAAAATAGTTTCATTTGAGCAAAATAGTGTTTACAAAACTCGGTTTTTGTGCTATAATATATTCAGAATCAAAAAAGACTACC
>Ga0181389_1000393_pt1 | contig 18027 bp, 30 predicted proteins | sample 12SPOviralmetaG_FD_130121 | JGI IMG/M metagenome (GOLD analysis project Ga0181389, IMG submission 130121) | Marine viral communities from the oligotrophic San Pedro Time Series (SPOT) site, San Pedro Channel, CA, USA - 12 SPOT_SRF_2010-06-29 | ecosystem: Environmental > Aquatic > Marine > Strait...
AAATATAAATGAATCCGGAACAATCAACATATCAATTAGATCAACACACTAATCAATTATTATTCAATTCAAGTTACGAAAAAAGACTTTCAACCTGGCGTAACTTAAGAAACACAGCAACAACAGATGATAATTTTATTGCCACTGTTTTAGACGTCTATCAGCACTGCCCATTAATCAACACTGAGACAGATTATTTTAAAAATAACACCTGGCCATCAGCATGGCAACTATTAGAAAAAAATGAATACAATCTGTTTGACAAATGCCTAGCAATTATGTATACTGTTAACTTAACTGAGCGTTTTTGTGATGAAAAATTCTCGATAATTAGAGCAGTTACAAAGTTAGAATCCTACAACAACCATAAGTTTTATTATATTATAAAGGTAGGTAGTTTATACATAGACTGCCAGAATAAAGAAAGTTTTGATGAACAAACATTTGACAAAAAATACATTCAACAATATAATAAAATCATACGCAAAACAGATAAGTAATACTTTAAACGGAATTGAATAAGAACAGGAACACGAATGGAATTAACAGCAACAAAAGAAACAATCACAAATAAATCTGCAATTAAAATTACTAAAAGAGATGGACGGTTAGAAGATTTAGATATCGACAAAATTCATTTTGTTGTAGAAGAAGCCTGTGAAGGTTTGACAGGTGTATCAAGTTCACAAATAGAAATTAATGCCAACATTCAATTCTACGATGGCATGACAACAAAAGAAGTTCAACAAATTTTAGTGCGTTCAGCAAATGACTTAATTTCATTAGAAGCACCCAACTACCAATATGCCGCGGCGAGACTTTTATCTTATGATGTAAGAAAAGAAGCACACGGACAATATGAATATATGCCTTTGTTAAAATTAATTTTAAGAAATATTAAAGCAGGTGTGTATGATAGAAACATTGTAAAAAGTTATAACAAATCAGAAATTAAAAGATTAAACACATGGATCAAAAGAGATAGAGATTTAGATTTTACATACGCAGGTTTAAGACAAGTTGTAGACAAGTATCTTGTACAAGACAGATCGTCAGGTGATTTGTTTGAAACTCCACAAGATATGTACATGATGATTGCGGCAACATTATTTGCAGACTATCCAACAAAAACAAGAATGAATTACGTAAAAAAATATTACGATGCAATATCAACATTTAAAATAAACATACCAACGCCAGTAATGGCAGGAGTAAGAACTCCAATTAGACAATTTGCTTCGTGTGTTTTAATTGACAGTGATGACACATTGCCAAGTATTTTTTCAAGCGACATGGCAATTGGTTTGTATGTTGCCAGAAGAGCAGGCATAGGAATCAATGCAGGACGTATCAGAGGTATCAATGCAAAAATAAGAGGAGGGGAAGTACAACACACAGGTGTGATTCCGTTCCTTAAAAAGTTTGAATCAACTGTGAGATGTTGTACACAAAACGGAGTACGTGGAGGTTCAGCAACTGTTCACTTTCCTATATGGCACCAAGAGATTGAAGACATACTTGTACTGAAAAATAATAAAGGTACAGAAGATAATAGAGTGCGTAAGTTAGATTATTCAATACAGATATCTAAACTGTTCTATGAAAGATTTATTAATGAAGAAGACATCAGTTTGTTTTCTCCACATGATGTGCCTGGCTTATATGATGCGTTTGGAACCGACAAGTTTGATGCCATGTACAAAAAATATGAAAAAGATTCGTCTATAAGAAAGAATACAATTCCAGCACAAGAACTATTCAGTGACCTTTTAAAAGAAAGAGCAGAAACAGGCAGAATCTATATTATGAATATAGACCATGCGAACACACACTCCTCATTCAAAGACAAAGTTTCAATGAGTAATCTATGCCAAGAGATCACACTGCCTACAACACCTATTAGTGCTATTGATGATGCACAAGGCGAAATTGCATTGTGTATCTTAAGTGCAATCAATGTAGGACAATTAAACAATCTTGAAGATTTAGAAAACTTATGTGACTTGGCTGTGAGAGCATTAGAAGAAATTATAGAGTATCAAGACTATCCTGTGAAAGCGGCAGAGATATCTACAAAATCTAGAAGAAGTTTAGGTATTGGATATATTGGTCTGGCACACTACTTGGCAAAACAAGGATTTAAGTATTCAGACAAAGGTGCTTGGGATTGTGTTGATAGACTTACAGAAGCATTTCAATATTATCTATTAAGAGCAAGTAATGACATTGCTAAAGAAAGAGGCAAATGTGATGGCTTTGAAGGCACAAAATATGCAGACGGTCTTCTACCAATTGACCACTACAAAAAAGAGATAGATGAAATTGTACCACACAAACAAAGAATGGCTTGGGAAAGTTTAAGAAAAGACATTGCTAAACATGGCTTGAGACACAGCACATTATCAGCACAGATGCCATCAGAAAGTTCTTCCGTTGTTAGTAACGAAACAAACGGCATTGAACCACCAAGAGCATTGCTTTCAATTAAGAAAAGTAAAAAAGGCCCATTGAAACAGATTGTGCCAGGATATCCGAAACTTAAGAATGCATACACATTGCTTTGGGATATGCCAAGCAACGAAGGTTACATCAATGTTGTGGCAATGATGCAAAAATATTTTGATCAAGCAATATCAGGCAACTGGAGTTACAATCCTTTGCACTATGACAACAACGAAGTGCCAATTTCAGCAATGGCTCAAGATATGTTGTCAGCATACAAGTATGGTTGGAAAACATCATATTATCAAAACACTTATGATTTCAAAGGTGAAGAAGAAGATGTACAGCCATCTGGCGTAGGTGATCAAAGTTATGCTAACGGTGAAGCACCATTAAATGGTAATTTAAATGGACATCATGTCAACGGTGAAGCAACGCTTGAGCCACAAGAGAAACAAGATGAAGATGGCGAGTGTGAGGCTTGTGCAATTTAGATTGACTAAATTCCAAAAAAAGGTAATATTAGATAATTAATACGTTATGACGAAAACAGTATTCAATAAACAAAATGTAGACTTTACAAAACAACCAATGTTCTTTGGTGAAGATGGTGGTGTGCAAAGATATGACGCTTTTAAATACCCACAGTTTGACAAACTGAATCAAACAATGATTGGTTATTTTTGGAGACCTGAGGAGGTTTCGCTACAAAAAGACAGAGCAGACTATCAATCATTTAGACCAGAACAAAAACACATTTTTTCTTCAAACTTGAAATATCAAACACTGCTGGACAGTGTGCAAGGCAGAGGACCAAGTCTTATGTTCTTGCCATACGTTTCAAATCCTGAACTAGAAGGATGTATTGTTACCTGGGACTTCTTTGAAACAATACACTCACGTTCATACACACACATAATGAAGAACGTTTATTCAGATCCTAGTGAAGTATTTGACACTATCTTGGACGATAAAGAAATTTTAAAAAGAGCACAGTCAGTAACAGCCGAGTATGATAAGTTTGGCAAAATGGCATTGGACCATGCTGTTGGCAAAAAAGTAGACATGATTGATCTTAAGAAACAACTGTACCTAGCAATGAACACAGTGAACTTGTTAGAAGGTTTAAGATTTTATATTTCATTTGCTTGTACGTTTGCATTTGGCGAACTGAAACTTATGGAAGGTTCAGCAAAAATACTTTCATTGATTGCCAGAGATGAAGCAACACACTTAAACTTATCCACACACGTTATCAAAGCATGGCAAAAAGGTGATGATCCCGAAATGACCAAAGCAATGAAAGGCACAGGAAAAACTGTGATCCAAATGTTTAAAGATACAGTAGAAGAAGAAAAAGCCTGGGCAAAACATTTATTCAAAGATGGTTCTATTATTGGACTTAATGAAAAACTTTTAGGACAATATGTAGAATGGATTGCTAACAAAAGATTGAGAGCATTAGGTTTCGATCCTCTTTATGATGTAGGTGCAAACCAAAATCCATTACCTTGGACACAGCATTGGTTATCATCAAAAGGTATGCAGGTAGCACCACAAGAAACAGAAGTTGAATCTTACATCGTTGGTGGTATCAAACAAGATGTTCAAAAAGGACAATTCAAAAAATTCTCATTATAATGATTACTTACGAAGGAATGAATGGATTGGAAGTTTTATACACAATCCTATTTGTTGAATGGGATAAAGGACTTTGGGGAATCATAATACTTGGTTTAATCTTCGCATTAGTATCATTAATCACAGACGACAAATTCCAAAAATATATCAAGCACTTCAATCAAGACGTTTGATTGACTTTCAATCCAAAAGAAGTTAAAATATGTTATGGCAAAATATAACTTACTTTGTACAAATGACCATTCTTTCGAAGGATGGTTTGCAAGTGAAAAAGAATACTTGTCGCAGAAAAGAAAAAAAATGATTGCATGTCCATTGTGTGATGATACAGCAATACGTAGAGCATTAATGTCTCCTAATATTGCAAAAAAGTCTGTCAGCAAAAAAGACAACAACGCATTTTTTAATGGTAGAGCGGCTGTAAAACATTTACGCAGTTGGATATCAGAAAACTGTGAAAATGTAGGTGATCGTTTTGCTATAGAAAGTCGGAAAGCAGATGCTGGAGAACGTGATGATCATATACACGGAACGGCAACTGAACAAGAAATAAAAGAACTACACAAAGAAGGAATAGGAGTAATAAAAATACCAGATGTCAAAGACAATTGAAACAATAGTATGGAGCAAAATGCAGTGTCCATACTGCGATATGGCTAAAGCATTATTGAAACAAAAAGATATAGAGTTCGAAGAAAGAAAAATTGGTGCAGGTTGGACAATAGAACAACTGTTGGAATCAGTGCCAAATGTCAAGAGTGTGCCTCAAATAATATTGAATGGTAAGTACATTGGCGGGTATCAAGAACTTAAGACCCATTTTGAAACAGAAGGAAAATAATGCTAATACAAAAAGGAATAAGTGAAAATTCAATAGTAGCAATTAAACTTACAACAGGTGAAGAATTAATTGGGAAAATGGTTTCACAAGACGAAGACGCAGTAAAATTAAAGAAGCCAATGGCTTTTTTAAGAATGCAACAAAGTATGGGTTTGATGCCGTGGATGGCAACACCTGAACCAGACGCAGAATTATCAATTCCAAAAAAATTTATAATCGTAATGGTTCCTTGCGAAAAACAAATTTCAAATCAATACATAGAAACTACATCAGGAATTAAGTTGGCAAAAACTGATTTGAATGTCTAATAAAGTAATACCAGATCCAAAAGAAATTCTAACAGATTGCGACGGAGTTTTGTTGCAATGGGAAGTGGCATTTCACACCTGGATGAAACAAGAAGGTTTCGAACAGATAGGCACTGGGCATTACGACATAGACATGATGTATCATCTTCCGCAAGGATTCAGTAAAACACTGATTAAGATATTCAATGAATCTGCTTGGATGGGTTATTTAGAACCTGTTCCTGGTAGTGTTGAAGCAGTCAAACAATTGGCTGATGAAGGGTACAAATTCACTGTAATCACTAGTCAAACAACAGATCCTTACGCATCAAAATTGCGTGAGCAAAACCTACGCAACCACTTTGGTGACGTGTTTAAGGATTTCGTGTTTCTAGATACTGGTGGTGGTAAAGTGGAAGCCTTATCCAAATACAAAAACACAAATCAGTTTTGGATTGAGGACAAACCAAATAACGCAATGGATGGAGCAGTTGCAGGTTTGGTAGCATTGCTACTTGACCTCCCACACAATGCAAGTTATAATAGAGACAATAGTTTTCCTGTCAGAAGAGTAAAGAATTGGCAGGAGATTTATAACGTTATAAAGGAGAACAATCATGGCAACACATGAAGAAATAAAACAAGCATACGAAAGTTACATTGCAGAGTCAGAAGCATTCGAAACAAAAGGTGTAAAAGCGGCGGCGGCGAGAGCCAGAAAAGCACTAGGCTTACTTGGCAAAGCAACAAAAACTAGACGTAAAGAAATACAAGAGAAGAAAAACTCTATGTAATCATAATTTTCGAAGGGTGTTTCGGCACCCTTTGAATCCCCCGGAAATAAAGAATTTTAATAAATATTGGCATATGGAAAATACAGGAAAAATTAAGTGGTACAACTCTGCAAAAGGGTTTGGATTCATTACTCCAGATAATGGTGGCAAAGATGTGTTTGTTCATGTGTCGGCAGTTAAGGCTTCTAACCTTAAGGAATTGACAGATGGTCAGCCAATCACATACGAGCTGGTTGAATTCAGAGGTAGAGAAGTAGCAGGAAATCTTCAAATCATCGAATCAGACGGCAACAAATAAGCCAAATCTCCCATTGACATTTCGCAGAAAGTATGTTTTAATGATAGTATCGTTATGATTAAAACAAACAAAAACAAAATAGTAATTTCAGATTTCCAACATTATTGGAAAACAGCAACCAAACATGGACACGAATTTACCTTTGCCCATGGCAAGAACTTTAAAGATGCAAAGGTGTTTACTGTAGAAGTAAAACACTCGGACAAAGTTAGAAGTAAAGACGGTCGTTGGTCTCCTGTTAAAATCACTTGACATTACTAACATAATCTGTTTAAATACACTGTAGACGTTGAAGTGTGTGCAATACACTTTTGGGACGAGGGTTCGACTCCCTCCACCTCCACCAACACTCATTTATAATAGTCTGGTTTATTATGAGGGGGTGTACTTGGTTTCGACCGGAGCATAAAAGCACATGGAGTTTATCAGTTGATCTCTGTAAAGGATCATTTACAAATGCAAACGCATTTAAACCAGAAGTGACAGTTCCGATGAGCGTATTCGCTGATCAGGAATTGGTTGCCGCTTAATATCGGCCACTTGGCGGAGAAGACTAGCCGGGCAACAGAAGTAGTCAGGTGTAGGGGTTTAGGCCCCTACACTCTAATCTTTTAATAATCTTATTACTACAATATATTGTTTTATCTATTACGCCTACAAGTCTAAATATATTGTAGGAGATTTAATATGCGAACAGTAACACAAAAAAAGTCTTACTGGGCCAGGCTGAAAAAGAAGGCACCTAAAGTTCCAGATTACACTTGTCCTACTATAGACGATGTGCTGGTAAGAATTGAGAAGTTTCAGACAAAGAATACTGTCATCACAGAATACCAGTGGAAACTAATCAAAAAAAGATTAGAACGATTAAGATCAGACAATGATACTCTACGTGAAGGTGGAATTTATTGGTATGATATAGCAAAAAAGGAATTGAAATAGATGTGGAAAGTAGTTGTAATAATTTGTGCCCTGGGAAATCCTTGTGTCATAATGGAAGAAGATCCAATGAAGTACTACCATATTAAAAGCGAATGTATGGCAAATGCTTCTGCAAAACACAGCCAAATTGTCAAAGGATTGCAAGACATTGGATACATGATAGAAAAGTCGAATTTTACCTGCGAAATGACAGGTGAGTCTGCATAAAAGCCAATAAAATAGCGGTAAATTTACTCTTGATTTAATACTGAGATTCCTGTATTATAATAGTACTATGGGAAGAATACAGTCTAAAATAATTGATGCTTCTAACAAAAAGCAATCAACAGGCAGTAAAATAAAATCTGCTCTCATCAAACTTTTAGTGGTTGCTCTTGTAATTGGAGGCACTTTTAGTTTTGGAACATTCAAACCCAATCCTTGGGTTGTCAAAAGAATTCAGCAAGAAGAAGATAAAAAAATGGTTGCACTTGCCAAAGAGTTTGGATTGCACGAACCTGATTTTGTATTCACTGACAACAAAGGATTTGTGGAGTCTATGAACAGATGTATTGATTACTTGAATTGGACTACTGCTTCAGACAGAAGAATTGCAAGAGACATATTGGTAGCAATGGCTATTGTTGAAAGTGCATATGGAACAAGTAGATTTGCAGTTGAAGGCAACGCATTGTTTGGTGTACGAACTTGGGACTTGGATAATGTACCTAACATGAAACCTTTAGCAATACCAAATGCCAAATTTGGTGTAAGAAAATACGCAACAAAATGTCAAAGTGTTGCAGATGTAATAGACATCTTGAATAGACATCCTGCTTATGAATCATTCAGAATTGAAAGAACCAAGCAGATAGATAAAGGCATAGTAGACTATGAAAAGTTAGTAAATGGTCTTAAGGCTTGGAGTACAAATGACCAATATGCAACAATAATATTGGAAAAGATCAAATCTTTGAATACCAAAAAGTAATTGACAATTCAGCATAATTAATGTAGTATTTAGAATGGGATTTATACAAACACCAGTAAGAAAAATTATGAAACGTAAATTGCCTAACACAGAATCTTTGCGTAAAGCAAAATTAGATTACCTACTATGGTTGAAAGAAAAAGGTCTAGATCAGATTAAACCCAAGAATAAATCTTCTGAACCGCTTGTAATAGAGCCTGTAGAAGATCGTACAGGGGTGCCTATGGGCAACAAGGTTCCTGTGATGGAAAAGGGTGCAGGCAGTAAAAAAGAAGAAATGAGATACACAGGAAAAAGAAGATTGATTGGTATTGCTACAATGCACAAAAGTAATCAAGTTCCTGTATTTGCAGACGATGACGATGAGTCAGGTAGAAAAGCCGCAACCGAAATTACATTAATGAAAGGCAACAAGTGATTGCTACAGAAGATAATAAGTCAGAAGAGTTGTGGAACTTTGTTTGTTGGGATTGCAAATGGAGAGGTGTTGCTCAAGAATTAAAACAAGATGAAACACTAGAAGAATGGTGGTGTTGTCCAAGATGTAACAGTGGCAAAATTGAAGACGTGGGTTGGCACAAAGGAAATGAAAGATATAAAGGAGCATAAATGGACGCGGCAACAGGAGTAGGATTGTTTTTACTTGGGTCATTTGTTAGTATCATTGTGTTAATAATATTGATAAAGGTCAGAGAGTATGATGATAAAGACGAGCAAGATTAAAAAATGGTTAAATTTTGATTGGTTAAAGAAAGCAACATTAATTGAACTCACCGATGTTGACATATCAAAAGATCCAGTGAGACCAGAACTAGATATAAAATTTAGAACATCTTATGGTAGAAAAATTTATGGGCTACAACACGACGGACAAATAAAGGCTGTGATGTGTTTTGGATTCGTAAACCAAATACCAAAGACTGTAGAAGATTTAGATATGCTTTCCAAAGATGCATATCTACAAGCCACACATAGAGCAGGAGTGCAAGGCAATATTGCTATTGCGTACACAGTTTGGAGTCTACAAAAAGGTGGTGGAAAAATGATTGTGGACGAAGTATTCAAAATGATTAAAAAATCGAGTCATTTGAATAGATTGATTACACTGTCTCCATTGACTGACATGGCGGCAAAATTCCACTTGCGAAATGGTGCCAAGTTGATACAGAAGAATAAAACCAGCCAAAACTTTGAATATATTGTACAAAAGTAATATTTTGGTAACATCAGTGTCAAAACACCAATATCTACGCCATTTTCTTTTGGTACTTTATACTTGACTATTTTGGCACATTCTACTATAATAAGTTTATACAAGGAGGCAAAATGAAAAACATTTTGAAATATGGAGCAATAGCACTTTTAGGATTCACCCTTACGGCGTGTTCTAATACAATGGTGAAGTTGCCCCTAGAAAACAAAGACAGATCAGTACCCAAATGGTACTTGAAGCATAAGGACACAGGCAAAGAAGGTGTCATTTTTAGGAAGGGTTACTATTATGCAGTAGCAGTAGCAGTATCGCCAGACATGGAGATGAGTTTAAAGAAGTCTACATTAAAGGCAAAGGCTAAAATTGCTGATAGGATCAATGGAGAAATGAACAACAAAACGTTCATTGAATATACAGAAAAAGGTTCTGCAGAAAGCATGACTGGTATATTAGAAGCACAAGATATTATTGTGAACGATATCAGTAATACTTTGATGAGAACATATTCAGTTCAAAAGAAAATGACTGTGTATAACTCCAGCCTGAACAACTATAGGTCGTTTGTGTTGATTAAACTTTCGAAGAAAGATGTAGAAAATTTGATCAAGTCATATAACAGTGACAAAGCGATTGAACAGGCTTCAGACATCAAAACAGATATCAAAGACATTTCAAAGGACTAGTATCCAATGAAATATTTGATAACCACAATCACACTATTGGTATCTGTTTTGTGGACTTCGGGTGCATACTCGGGTGGTCCTTGGAGCGAACAGTACTGTAACCTCAAAACTGAAACAATTAATACAGTTGACAGTAATGGGATGGTGATTGACAGTAAAACAACAGAAGTCTTGGTTTGTGATGATAGTGTTAAAGATTTCCTGGCATACAGCGGTATAGCAAAGGAATGCAGAGAATACTACTACCACATCAACCTCAAAGGCTATCTAATGAAAAAGAAGGGATATGTTTGTGAAAAACTCGACGGCAGTTTTGAAATTGTTCATCCTAGGGTTAATTAGTTTATTGCTGACAAATTGTGCAAGTAATAAACACAATGTTAATGATTCTGCATCTTATAAAAGTGTAAATCAACATTATGCCAAAGTGAACAGTTCCGCGAATATTTTGTACAATTACGCATTGTCTAAAAAATACAGTCTAAGCAAAGCAGATAAGGGCAAACAAAGAGACACGGTGTTCTATGTGCTTAATCAATTGGACGAAGGACAAGTTGCTAAATGGTACAACGAAGACAAGCACACATGGGGAGCAGTGAAGGTTGTAGCAAGTTTTCCAACTGGAACTGGTTATTGTAGAATACTCTTTAGCGAAATAGGAAAGAAGGATAAATCTAGATTTTACAAGGAGACTGCTTGTACGGATCTGGCTTACTACGGTTGGCGTTTTATTAGATAAATATTAGCAGTATTATGTTATTCGGACTGTTAGTATTATTCACGGCCCTGACTATATCAGGAGTAGCGATTTATTATAGTGTTGCAGGTTTAGTGGCAATATTTGCCGCCGCGGCTGTGCCTATAATCATCATGGGTACGTCACTAGAAATAGGAAAACTAGTCACAGCATTATGGCTTCATAGAAATTGGAAAAGGGCAAAATGGTGGCTCAAAGGGTATTTGAGTATTGCCGTGCTTGTTTTGATGTTTATCACAAGTATGGGTATATTTGGATTCCTATCTAAAGCACACATCGAACAAAATTTAGCCAGCGACACAGTACTACAAAGAATAGAAATACTTGAAAACAAGATACTTGCAGAAGAAAAATACATTGCAAGACAGACAGATTCATTAGATAGAATTACAAACAAAGACCAAACCGGCAATGATAGATTTAATAAAGATATTGACATAGAGCAAAAGAAGATTGATGATGCTTATGCTCGTCTAGAAGTGCTTGACCAAGATGTTGAAGCATTTACATCCAACAACAAAGGTTGGGGTGGTACAGGCAGAGTCAAACAAGGATTGGCCCTAAAGGAAAAACAAGCACCTGAACGTGCAATACTGTTTGAACAGATTGAAAAAGCACAGAACAAAATTGATGAAATCAGAGGCAAAAACGACAACTCCTTGGACAAGTTGGATGGTCAGATTTTAGTAGTTGAAAAGAATATATTTGATGCTAATGGAAGAATAGATGGATTTGTATTAGAAATTGAACCACTCAAAGGTGATGTGATGAAATTAGAATCTGAAGTTGGTCCTATTAGATACATCGCAGAATTTGTATATGGCGGAGAAGCAGACAGAAACATACTTGAAGAAGCAGTACGATGGGTGATAGTTACAATTATTTTTGTATTCGATCCGTTGGCAGTATTGTTATTAATTGCCTCACAGTATCATTTCTTATGGAGACATGAAGACAAGTACGGTACACTGCCCCCAAAGTCAAACCCAAGCGATAATAATCCACCAACTCCTCCCCAAAAAAAGGATGAACCCGAAGAAGAACCTGAAGAAGAACCTGAAGTAGAAGAAACATACGAGCCAATTAAGCCTCAACCATTATCTGCTTCTAAGATTAAAGAATTTAAAGAACGTGAAAAACAAGAAATACGAAAACTTGAACAAATAGCAAAAGAAGCCAGAGAAGAAGACGAGCAGGAAGAAAAGCCAAAAGGTCTTTTATTAAGTGATATAAAAAAACAAATGGAAGAAAACAAGGCTTCTATGGAAAAACAATTGTCACAACGTTCACAACCTATCACAGATGGCTTCGATCCAGATGAAGTAAAATTTGACCTAGACCCTGTGGTCAATCCGCAATGGGAAGACTCTTTACCTAAAAACCTAACGGCTGTAACAGGTGACAAAGAAGAATCACACAAACCTGTATCATCTTCTGGTTGGAACTATGATAAGCCTACAACAGAAAAATTGAAGGAAAAAGCAAAAGCATTAGAAATGCCTACTCCAGAAGAAATTGATACATTAATTCAAGAGGCAGAACAAAATGCCCCTGTCGAAGTCGCAGAACAATACACTGACTTTGAAAAAGGTAGACTTGCAGACTATGAAGAATTAGAGAAAAAATTTCCAGATGTGAAAGCAGTATGGAAAAGAGACCATCCAGAAGAAACAATTAAAAAATATAAGGAATGGTTTATAAAAGGCATCATTGACAAACTACCTTGGGAAGACTACACGCCTATTGTAGATGAAGAACCTCCATTGCCATTAGATCAATGGAATAAAATGATTGCTGAAGCAGAAAAAGAGGTTTCCAAAGAAGAGACCAAAAAAAAAATCAGCAAAGAAAAAGACGTTCATAATGAGGGATCAGGAGAACCAAACCAGAATAAAGTACAAGCCACAAGGATAAAACCAGACTTGACTACTGTGTTACCATTAAACTTTGAATTGGATTCTGAAAATTATGTTCAGAACGAAGAGCAAAACAACAATTCAGTTTGGAAGAATATCAAAAAATAATCCTATAAATTAATACAATGCCTGAAGTTAAACTGATAACGCCACCGGATACTATTCACGATTCAAGTCTATCTGTGTTGCTTATTAATTTTGATGATGAATTAAAAACACAATTTAATGATGCAATGTCAGGTATATCACAAGACATCAATATCTATCTTTACGACTTTGAACGTATGATAAACGAGCAATGGTTGATAGGAGCAATATCAATTGTTGATCATATTATTATCAACACAAAAGGACTAGACTCGCATTGGTTACTAGGACTTATTTTAAGCAAATCAAAAACAATGTACTTTGCACCAGACAAAGGAAATCAACCATTCCATATGTTGAATGCAAACAGAATATATTCTTTTGATTCCATAAACAAAATATTTGAAAAACAAAAATTAAGCAAGGAAAAATAATGAAAGCAGATCTTTGGTTTCCTACAATTATATGGCAAGGTGATTTAAAACAAGCAAATAACTTTGAACTAGTCGATTATGTTAACAAGTTACAAGAACAATCAGAAGGTAGACGTGTTAGCAACTATGGTGGGTGGCAAAGTGAAGCACAAGACTTACTTGCTCAGAAACCGATTGCTGTAGAAGTTCTTCTCCAAGGTATTCAAACAAGTTTGAATCAATGCACAAAAATGGCAGGACTGCCCACTCTACAGATATGTGATTATTGGTTCAATGTAAATCCCAAAGGCAGTTACAATGGTCCACACAATCATAGAGACAGTCTTTTGAGTGGAGTATATTACATAGATGCAAAACCAGAGCAAGGCAGAATACAATTTTACAGGGATGATGACGCAGAATTTTTTATGCCAAGACTACCCAAGTACACACAAATCACATCTCAGAAAGCCACCTACAATCCAGCACCACACAAACTTTTAATATTTCCTAGTTGGATCAAACACAGTGTGGAAGGCAATCCCACAGACACAAATAGAATCAGCATGAGTTTCAACACCAGTATTGCTATGACTCCGGAAAATGATGAAATAGCAAAATTGAATGGATACCCACAATAAGTTTTTTGGCAATTTTTTTTAAAATAGACTCTTGATTTTTAGCAAAGAACTATTATATAATACATATATCACATTAATTAAGTGATAAATAATAATGTAAGTTGCTACAGATAGGACTTACATTAAAATTAACTTGCTTAATAAGGAGAAAACAATGACTAATAAAGCACTATCTATATTCAATCAATTAAGACCTGTAACAGTAGGATTCGACAATGTGTTCGATCATTTCGAAAGAATGATAGATGATCACAATTTCAATCAAATGACTGCTACAAACTTCCCACCGTACAACATAGTGAAGACTGGTGAATACACTTATGACGTGGAACTTGCACTTGCAGGTTTCTCAAAAGACGACATAGATGTAGAATACAAGGACAATATGTTGACAGTCAAGTCTAAGGAAAAACCCAAAGAACAAGACGTAGACGGTATGCTTCACAGAGGTATTAGTAAGAGATGGTTTGCAAAATCATTTACTATTGCTGATGATGTTGAAGTCAAAGGAGCAGAACTTAAAGATGGTTTGCTGAAAATATCTATGGAAAGAATTATTCCAGAAGGTAAGAAAGCAAGAACTATCGAAGTCAAATAACTTTGAATGTGGGTAGGGTGGCAACACCCTACCTATAACTAATAGGAATAAAATGACCGGAACAGATTTAGACGTAAAAATAGATGAAAAGATAAAACAGGTTGTAAAGGAACCTGACAATTATAAAGTGATTGTGATGAATGACGATGTCACTCCCATGGACTTTGTGATTGATGTTTTAACTACCATTTTCCACCACAGCATTGAAACTGCCAAAGATCTCACACTCAAGATTCACAAGGAAGGGTCATGCGTAGTAGGTATATACACATATGAGATCGCAGAACAAAAAGGAACAGAGACTACCAATAGTGCAAGGACTAGAGGTTACCCACTGCAAGTAATTGTAGAGAAAGAATAGAATGAGTACACTAAAAGAATTAACTTGGGAGGCCCATAAGAATGCAGAGAGGCAGGCGTTTGTAATGGACATATTCCATGGTAGAGTAGAACCAAAACTTTACGCAGAATTTTTATACAACCAACACGCCATTTATGACATATTAGAAGCAACTGCAATGATGCATGGTTTATTCAATGACGTGCCAACATTAAGACGTGCTCCTAGCATAATGGAAGACTTCAAAGAACTTTGGGGAGAAGACGAAGCACCAAAATTGAAAGCATCAACATTGAAATACCTAGATCATATTTTTAAAATCAGAGAAGATGTTGATAAAGTAATGGCTCATGTATATGTTAGACACATGGGAGATTTAAGTGGAGGTCAAATACTTAAAAAGAAAGTTCCAGGATCAGGCAAACTTTATCATTTCGAAGAAGACGTAAAAACTCTTAAAGAAAAAATTAGAGCAAAATGCAAAGACGAAATGGCAGACGAGGCCAAAATTTGTTTTAACTTTGCCACTGAAATGTTTAAGGAAATGCAAGATGGTCAAGTTAAGTAATACTTCTCCATTAAGAAAAGCACGTAAAGACTTTTCAGGCAATCTAATAAGAACAAACATACTTCAACAAGAAATTAACTACTTAAAAAGCAGAGTCCAAGAAACAGATTGTGGTCACATCATTACTGCAATTGGTGTGCTAGAAGACAGAGTAAAAGCATTAAAAGGTCAAGAGATAGACGATCCATTTCTCGATGGCGGTGCTTAATGTCTGACAGAACAGAAGAAGCCAAGCAACTAGGTATATACGGCAAAGACCTTATACACAATCCCCAAGATAAATCATTTGAAGGTTATATTAAAGAAGAAAATGCATATCAAATAGACTTTCTAGACAACACTGAAATTGAGTTTTGTAAGAAGTTTTATTATGATAAGGCGACCAAGAACGGATTACAACTTCACAAAAGTCATTTCTTTTTAAAATATCCTTTAGCATTTCCTGAACTCAAAGAAATAATTGTTCCTAAACTTAACAAATTGTTTGGCGAGTGGTTTACCTACAACAACATCGCGAAAAACGAACAAGACTTACAACAAACAGCAGATTTTTATTTTTGGCAATCAGGCATATTCGCTCCTCATACAGATGCTATAATTCATATTCCAGGTTTTGTGCCATTTAAAGATGTGTTGATACCTTTGGAACTAGAAGGTTGTGACAACGCACCATACTACACATTCAATCAACGTTGGTATGGCAGAGGAGCCCGTTTCAAGTACAGTCATGTTGATGAAGTGTTTACACTATACTCAGATGTCATTAGAGACAAAACTTATGACCAATACAGTTTTTTTAAAAACTATGAATCAGACCCTAACAAGATGGTTTCAAAAGATTGGTATGATGAATATTTCGGAATATATAATTATGAAGTGTTAAAAGGATTCAGTATAGATAAAATGTTGCCTTGGATGCCAGGCAGTGCTATTGTCACTGATAGTTCAGTGATTCATGGTGCTACCAATTACAAACTTAAAGGTGGCAAGTATAAGTTAGGTATTACATTAAGGTTGTTTAAAAACATACCAGAGTATAATCCTTCAACTGTCTTTAGTAGGTACTCTCAAGAACTACAAAAATTTAAAGAATTTAATGCAGATCCTAGGAGTACCAATTATGCCTAAGTTTTACAAATCTAATCCAGGAATCAATTTGCCTGAGGATAAAGATATAATTCACGATCCCAATATTCAATTTTTTAAAAATAATGACCAACCATCTCACGTGATTGAAAAGTTTTTAGATGATAAAGAACGAAAAATCTTGTTAGATTTCTTTTTAAATGAATATGAAAACAATGGAGAAAATGTTAACAATAAGATATTACGTATTAATCATCCTAGTGATTACCAATTGATTCAAGAAATAGTGCATGATAAACTTAAAACACAACTTGATGAAGACTTTACTTTTTATAGTCAAGTGAGTAGCGATCCAATTAGTGTTGGAGATCAATTTTTTAAAATACTAACTCCATATCAATTGCACACAGATTGTATTACACACATACCTGGATATAAGCCATACAAAGATGTTGTGATCCCTATTGAACTTTCAGATGATAAAGAATTGTTCTATTATACTTGTGAGCAAAGATATAAAAGCAGAGCAACACTATTTCAAAAAGGTCGTAAAAACAAATACTTTGCTGTGTACAGCAATATTCTGAGAGAAAAACCTTATGAACAGTATGGAGTAGAAAATTGCAAATATGATGCTATGGATTTAGATTGGTTTGATAAACACGTTGGTAAAAAAGATTATGCTACATCATACGAAGGAATAAGTATTGAGGAAACGTTTCCTTGGATTCCTGGAAATGCTATTGTGCAAGATTCTTGTGTGATACATGGTTCTAGTAATTACAATATGGATAATGTGTCATGGAAAATTGGTTTAACTTTTCACTTGTTGATCAAGGATCCAACTTATGGTAAAGAAATAGACGGAGAATATTATACAAAATTTAGTAGATATACTGAATCATTATTAGAAAAAAACAAAGGATAAAAGTATGAGCATTATATGGGACACATTAATAAACTGTAAAGAAGAAATTATAAAAGAGTTTGATTCTAGAGGTAAAGAAATACAAGAAGAAGGAATGGCACAATTCAATCAACCAGACAATGGTTGGATCAATAGAGTATGGCAAACAGAAGATTGTAGACGTTGTCATATAGATGTTGTAGATGCTAGAGAGTCTAAAGGTTTATGGATGATGCACGTTTGTATTTTTCCTAATTTGGATAACAATGGTCCTATATATGGCTTTGATGTTATTGCTGGCAAAAACAAAATGACTGGTGCATTTCATGACTTTTCAAAAAGTTCAGGTGGAGAAGATCACCCGTTGATAGATTGGTTTAAAGAAGCAGTAGAAGAATATGTGCCTAGCAAAAAACGTGAACTACCACAATGGGCATTAAATATTTTCAGTGGTTCAATGGTTGCGGCAGGTAATGTTAGCAGTGAAGAAGAAAGCAAATCCATTGTAGATATGGCATTATCAAATTTAAAAGTATATTTTGATTCCATTGGTGAATACAAAAACACAGCAAAAGAAGAAGATACCACAGAAGCACAGAACTA
>Ga0181389_1000394_pt1 | contig 18019 bp, 12 predicted proteins | sample 12SPOviralmetaG_FD_130121 | JGI IMG/M metagenome (GOLD analysis project Ga0181389, IMG submission 130121) | Marine viral communities from the oligotrophic San Pedro Time Series (SPOT) site, San Pedro Channel, CA, USA - 12 SPOT_SRF_2010-06-29 | ecosystem: Environmental > Aquatic > Marine > Strait...
AAGATATCAAACACCAGACTATGATTATGGAGACTTCGGAACTTTAAAAACTTTACACTACGTTAAACTATCTATAGGTCCAGAGAATGAAGTACAGCCTTCAGTAAGAGTTAGATTTGATTATGATAGTAACGAAACACCACAACCAGAAGATTATTTATTAGACAGTGTACCGGCTCCAGCTATTTTTGGCACAGCTTTATTAGGCACTGCAAAGTTTGGAGCATCTGAACAGCCTTTAGTTAGATTAGCATTACAGGGTAGTGGTTATTCTAATAGCTTTAGAATATTAACAAACGATACAAACGCACCGTACACAATAAACGGACTATATATAGATTACATTCCATCAGGTAGGAGATAAACATAATGGCAGGTTATACAAGACAAAGTACATTTGCAGACGGAGATACAATTACTGCTGCATTATTTAATAATGAGTACAACCAACTTTTAAATGCTTTTAGCAATACAGGAGGTCATAAACATGACGGTACTGCTACAGAAGGACCAGTTATAGGTTTAATTGGTGATGCTGGTGAAACTTCTCCAAACAATAAAGTTTTAATAGATACTACTAATAACTTTATAGAATTTTATGTACAAGTATCAAGCAGTTCTGTACAACAGTTATACATAGCAGATGGAGCTATAGTACCTGTTACAGATAGTGATATAGACTTAGGTACAACAAGTTTAAGATTTAAAGATACATATACAGATACAATTACAACTACAGGTAATGTAGCAGTAGGTGGTAATCTAACAGTTACGGGTACTACAACTTTTAACGGTGGTACAATCACTATGGGTGATGCAGCTACTGATAATGTTGTATTTGGTGCTGACGTAAACAGTAATATTATTCCTAATACTGATAGTGCTTTTGACCTTGGTAGTTCTACACAAGAGTGGCGTGACCTTTATTTAGATGGCACAGCACATATAGATACATTAGACGTAGATGTAAATGCTACTATTGCAGGAACTCTAGGTGTTACAGGCGTACTAACCGGTACAAGCTTAGACATCTCTGGAGACATTGATGTTGATGGAACAACTAACTTAGATGTAGTAGATATTGACGGTGCAGTTGATATGGCTACTACTCTTGCTGTAGCAGGTAACGTAGACTTTAACGGTGATTTAGATGTTGATGGTACTACTAATTTAGATGTTGTTGATATAGATGGAGCTGTTGACATGGCTTCTACCCTTCAAGTTGATGGTGTTGCTACTTTTACTAGTAGAGATATTCATAATGGTGGTATAACTATTGCTAATGCAGGACAAATTGGTTCAGTTGGAGATACTGACGCAATTGCAATCGCAAGTGACGGGGTAGTAACCCTTACACAGAAATTAGTAGGTACTGAATTAGATATTTCCGGAAATGTAGATGTAGATGGTACAACCAACTTAGATGTAGTAGATATAGACGGAGCTGTAGATATGGCTACAACTCTTACAGTTGCAGGTAATGTAGATTTTAATGGTGATTTAGATGTAGATGGAACTACTAATCTTGATGTTGTAGACATTGATGGTGCTGTAGATATGGCTACAACTCTTACAGTTGGTGGTGAAATAACAGCAGCAAGTTTAGATATATCAGGAAATGTAGATATAGACGGTACATTAGAAACAGATGCACTATCTATAAACAGTACAGCAGTTACAAGTACAGCAGCAGAAATAAACATACTTGATGGAGTTACATCAACTGCAGCAGAACTAAATATCCTAGATGGAGTTACAAGCACTGCTGCTGAATTAAATTTATTAGATGGAGTAACATCTACAACTGCAGAACTAAACATCTTAGACGGTGTTACAGCGAGTGCTACGGACATTAATCTTATAGATGGTATAACTAACGGAACAGTTATAGCAAGTAAAGCAATTATTACAGATGCTAACAAAGATATTACAGGTGGTAGAAACATAACCATTAGTGGTGAATTAGATGCAGCTACATTAGACATATCAGGCGATGCTGACATTGATGGAACTTTAGAAGCTGATGCAATTACTATAGGTGGTATAACATTAGCAGAAACTATTAGTGATACTGTTGGTGCAATGGTAACAAGCAATACTGAATCAGGTATTACAGTAGCTTATGATGATACTGATAATACTTTAGACTTTACAGTTGGTACACTTAATCAAGATACTACAGGTTTAGCAGCTACAGCTACAGCATTAGCAACAGCTAGAACAATACATGGTGTATCATTTGATGGTACAGCTAATATAGATTTAACAGAAGTTGTGCAAGATACAGTCGGTGCTATGGTATCAAGTAATACTGAAAGTAACATTACAGTAACTTATGAAGATTCAGATGGTACTTTAGACTTTACAGTTGCAACATTGAATCAAGATACTACAGGTAATGCAGCTACTGCAACAGCTTTAGAAACTGCAAGAACTATTCATGGAATAAGTTTTGATGGTACAGCTAATATAGACCTTTCAGAGGTTATTCAAGATACTGTAGGAGCTATGGTATCTTCTAATACTGAATCAGGTATTACAGTAACTTATCAAGATGGTGATGGTACATTAGACTTTTCAGTAGCAAGTACAGACTCTACTCAAATTGTTGATGCGGATAGTGATACTAAAATACAAGTAGAAGAAAGTTCAGACGAAGATAAGATTAGATTTGATACTGGTGGAACTGAGAGAGCAGTTATAGACTCTAGTGGTTTAACAGTAACAAGTGGAACAATCAATGGCGTAGGTATATCTTCTAACATAACCAACTTTTCAAATAGCATACTTATTAGTGGTGATGCAGGTACAGGCACATTAAGTGGGGCTAGTAATAATACAGGTTTAGGGTTTAGAGTTTTTGAAGATTTAACAAGTGGTACAAATAATGTTGCTTTGGGTAGAGTTGCTTTAGCAAACCTTACAAGCGGTACTCAAAATGTAGCATTGGGAAATGATACTTTATTTACAAATACTACAGGTGGCTCTAATGTAGCCATAGGTCAAGATGCTTTAAATGCTAATACCACAGCTTCAAATAACACCGCAGTTGGTAAATCTGCTTTAGCAGTAAACACTACAGGTAGGCAAAACGTAGCTGTTGGTTCTACCAGCCTTGATGCAAATACTACTGGTGAAAACAATACTGCTATTGGACACGATGCTCTTTCTGCAAATACAACAGCAGATGAAAATACAGCACTTGGTGCTTTTGCTTTAAATGCAAATACAACTGGTGCTGCTAATACAGCACTTGGCTTATATGCTTTAATTAATAATACAACAGCTTCAAATAATACAGCAGCTGGTAGAAGTGCTTTACAAAATAACACTACAGGTACTCAAAATGTAGCTGTAGGTGCTATATCACTAGATGCTAATACAACTGGTAATTATAATTCAGCTTTTGGTTATGCTGCTTTAAGTAATGCTACAACTGGAGATAACAATACAGGATTAGGTAGAAATGCTTTAGGAGATAATACAACTGCATCAAACAACACAGCAGTTGGTTATAATTCTATGGCTGCAACCACTACAGGTGGTGACAATACTGCTGTAGGCAGAAATGCTCTTGATGCTAATACGACTGGTACAAACAATGTGGCTATTGGTGAAAGTGCTTTATCTACTGCTACGACTGCTTCTGGAAATACAGCTATTGGTAAAGATGCACTAGCAATAGCAACAGGTGGAGAAAATACTGTTGTAGGTAAAAAAGCTGGTGATGCAATACAAGCTCATGTTAGAAATACTATAATGGGAGATACAGCAGGTAGTGCAGTAAATTCAAGCGACAACACATTTATAGGTCAAAACTCTGGTTCAGCTATAACATCTGGTGATGCTAACACGATACTTGGTCGTTATAGTGGTAACGAAGGTGGCTTAGACATAAGAAGTTCAAGTAACAATATAGTTCTTTCAGATGGTGATGGTAATCCTAGAGCATTTTTTAATAGCTCTGGTAATATGGGACTTGGATTAACCAATGGCGATGCAAGTAATGCACAGCTAGTTGTTGCTGCTCAAGTTGCTTCGGGCGATTTACCTGTTCTTGATTTTGATGGTTATGGTAATCGTGGTGATGGAGCATCTCAATCTATAAACTTTAGAATGGGTAGAACTGGACAAGCTACTGACCAAGGAGCACAAATAAGAAGTATTTTCCAAGGTGGTGGTGCTACTGCAGGTCAAACATCCATTGGGTTTGAGTTTCGCCCTATTTCTTCAGATGTTGTAGCTACAACTGTTCGATTTAGTGGTACTGGTCAAAGAATACAATTTTGGAGTGATGAACTACCACACTCAAATAATCCTATAACAAACCAAGCCTTTGTAATAGGCCCTTCAAGTTCTGGTGCAATAACATCAGGTTTAACTACTTCTACAGTTTTACAAAATAGAAGTGGTGAATTATATGCTGTTGATTCTTCACATAATAATACACAGATTACACCACATAACTGGGGTTTAATATCTTCTGGACCAAGTGAAGAGTTAGCTTGGACATATTATTCTCAAAGACCAAATCCAAGTAACAATGACCAATTACAAACAATAAATGTAGATATGGCAAAAGTAATTAGAAAAGTAGAAGATTTAGTAGGTGAAAAACTTATATACACAGAAAACTCAGATAAAGATGGACATACTTTCCAAACTATTATTTCTGATATACAAACTTCACTAACAAATTTAACAACAAGAATAGAAGCTTTAGAAGCATAATAGGAGAATAAAATGGCACAAACAGTAACAAAAGTATTAACAGCTGCAACAGATAGCGTAACATTAATCAATAGTATTAATACAGATGCTTCATCTGAAGATGCAGTTGATGGAATGACACAAGCTAAAATCAATGAAGTAGTACAAAGAAATGTAGACCATTTGGAAATCATTTTAGCGTATGCACCTGTTGATGAAGATGATGATACTCCAGATGTAGCAGGAGCAGCAGATAGTAAAAAGACTACTCACGTTGCAGCTATTGCTACTGGTAAGACATACATAACTGATAACAGTTAAGTACAATGGAACTAACACCTTACTTGTTTTGGAACATCTTCATAACTTTGGTGTTAGCACCAGTGCTTTACAGCATTAGACAAAACACAGAAGAGGCTAAACGCCTTGACATACTCTTAAACAAAACTCGTGAAGAGATTGCAAAAGACTATGTAACCAAAAACGAATTAAAAGATGACATGGGAATCCTCATGGATAGGATAGATAAAATCGGAGAAAAGCTTGACAAACTCTTTGAAGTCAAGTAAAATAGGTATATAATACTATGAAAAAATATAAAAAGAAATATTATACTGGTGGCAGAGCAGACTATCGTAAAGGTGGTAGAGTAGGATATGCTAAAGGGGAAAAGGTTAGAGACGGTATTACAACTGTTGAGGACAACGAAAGACCGGGATTATCTCCTAAGAAAGATGAACCAGTAGCTCCTCCAACTGAGAGACCAATTCAACCACCATCAATAGGTGGTATAGGTGGTGGTGCAGGTGGACCAATAGAAAATCCGATGATGCCTCCAAGAGATAGAGATGACTTTGAACAAAGAACTCCTTTACCTCCAAAACAAACACCAGCAAGTGATGAGGCTATGAGAGAAACAACAGCTCAAGAAGGAGACCCAACTTTTGATGCAGCTAGAAAAGAAAGAATAAGAGAAACAGGATTACAAATAGAAGCTTCTGCAACTGGTGATGTTCCCGATGCTGCAAAAATACCTGCAGCTCAAAGAGTAGGTGTGGATAGATTTGGTAGACCTTTAAAATATCAAGTCCAAAAAACAACTACTATGGCAGACCCTACTACTGTAGGAGCAACTACTGCACAACAAGTTACTAAAGAAGGAGTTACTACAGGAGCAGTTAAAACTGCACAAACTCCAGAAGATATAGAAACAGCTAAAATGGTAGCTGCACAAGTATCTACAAGTCCTGATGTTCAAGCTGCAATAGGAAATTTATCTCCTGATGCAGTTGCTAAAGTTCAAGAAATATCAGAGCTATCAGGTCCAGCAGAAGCTGCAAGAATATCAGAAAGTATTGCAAATGCTGCAAAAGCTAAAGATGTAGAAGGTATATTATCTTCAGGTGCATTTGCTAAAGATGTTGTTGGTGTGGGTGCTAATATATCAGAAGGTCCTGATGCTGAAGCACAATCACGTGAAGCTATTACAGGTGTACCAGCTACAGACGGTCAAGCTGCTCAAATTATAGGAACAGTTGGTTATGAAGCTGCACAACAAAGAGCAGTAACTGGACAAGCTGCAAAAGGTGCTGCTGCATCTATGGTAGCTGAAGTTGGTAATATACCTCAAGATATAGCTGCTGCTATTGTAGAAGACCCTGCAACTGTAGAAGCTCAAATAGATACAAATCCTGTAGAAGTTAATGCTGCTATTGCTGCACTACCTACAGAAGCTTTAGTATCTTCACAAATGGAAAGTTTATTAGGTGGGATGGAAGATGGTGAAGTTCCTATGTGGGCTAAACCTGCTGTAGATGCTATTAATGCTCAAATGGCTCAAAGAGGTTTAAGTGTTTCTACTGTAGGTAGAGATGCTTTATTTAACTCTATTATACAATCAGCTATGCCAATGGCTCAAAGCAATGCACAAGCACTTCAGTCTAGAGCAGCTCAAAACTTAAGCAACGAACAACAAGCTAATTTACAACAAGCTACTCAAGAACAACAATTAAGAATGCAGAACTTAGCAAATCGTCAAGATGCTGCAAGTCAAACTGCACAAATGTCTCAGCAAATGAGAACAATGCAAAGTCAATTTACACAAGATGCTGTAATGACTACTGCTCAACAACAGCAACAAACAAGAATGGCTAACTTGCAGAATCAACAACAAACTGCAATAACTAATGTTCAAAATCAACAACAGATGAACATGCAAAATCTTGGTAATGAACAACAGTTAAATATGGCAGAGCTTCAAATAGAAGCTAATGCGGCTGGAGCAGACCAGTCTGCAGAAAATCAATCACGTATGATAGAAATGCAAAATGCTGCAGATTTCTTATCTAAGAATGCTGGTTTTAAACAGCAAATGGATTTAGCTAATTTATCTAATGACCAACAAATGAGACTTGCAAATTTGTCAGCTATGAATCAAGCTGGTTCAGAAAATCTTAGTGCTGCTCAACAAACAGAACTTGCAAATCTTAATAAACAAATGCAAGTTAATATACGTAATGGTGAGTTAGCTCAACAAATGGGAGTAGCTCAACTTAATGTTGACCAACAAACTGCGATGCAACGTGCTAGTGTTCAAGCTAATATGGACATGACAAAGTTTAGTACAGCTCAACAAGTTGAATTAGCTAACAGTAAGTTTATGCAAACAGTAGCTGTTACAAACATGAATGCAGAGCAACAAGCTATTATGCAAAATGCTACAGCTATGGCTTCACTTGACATGGCTACAGCAGACCAAAGAACTAAACTTGCTATTACTAATGCTCAATCATTTTTACAAATGGATATGACTAATCTTAATAATAATCAACAAGCTAACATGATGAAAGCTCAACAAGAACAACAAAGATTATTATCTAATCAGTCTGCTGATAATGCTGCAAGACAATTTAATAGTGCTAGTGAAAATCAAACTAATCAGTTTATGGCTAACATGAATGCTCAAATGAATCAATACAATGCTTCACAGTCTAATGCAATGAGTCAGTTTAATGCAACTCAAGAAAACTCTGCAGAAGCTAGACGAGCTGGTAGAGATGCTGATTTAGAAAAGTTTAATGCACAGCTTACAACTCAAACAGACCAGTTTAATTCTCAACAAGACTTTGCAAGGAATAGTTGGAATGCACAGAATGCTGCTGCTGTTGAAGCTTCTAATGTACAATGGAGAAGACAAGCAAACACAATTAATACTGCTGCACAAAATCAAATTAATATGCAGAATGCACAGAATGCTTATGGTATGTCTATGCAGTCTCAAGCATTTTTATGGCAAGAATTAAGAGACCAAGCTGATTTTGATTTTAGAGCTACTGAAAATGAAGCAAATAGAAAAACTCAAATTATAGCTACAGCTATAGCAAACGAAGGTAAAGCTGGTGAAAAATATGATGATTTATTATCAGCTTTAGTTGATACATTAGGTCAATCATTTAATACAGCTTTAGGTTATAGACCACCTAAGGATAGAGGAAGATAAAATTATGGGATTTTTAAGAAAATTAGGTAGAAAAATAAAGAAAAAATTAAATAAAGTATTTGGTAAAAAGATAGGAGGCATACTAGGAATGGTAGGTTTATACTTTGCTATGGGTGCTGTAGCAAAACAACTTAGTGGTTGGGCTAAAAGTGTTTTTGGAGCCGGTAAAGGTAAAAGCACAGTTAAAACTGTAGAACTTACAAGTAAAGTTTCAGATTCTGCACAAGCTGCTCTAGATGCTAAAACTTCTGCAGATGCTACTGCTACTATTGCTTCTACTGCTGATAAAACTATAAGTGGAACTGTAGCTTCTACAGGAGCTAGAGTAGATAATTTAATAGCTAACTCTACTACTAAAAGTGAAATGTTTAATAATTGGGTAGGTGGTCATGAAAGTCTTTTTAATAGTGGTCAAATACAACCTACTGTAAGCAATAGTCTTACAGATACGGTAACTTCTAGTATTTCAAATGCTGATATTTATAAACAAACAACAGGTCAAGTTTTTGAAAACTTAGCACAACCTAAAATAGATTTTAATCAAATTTCTAAACAGGTAGTAGATTTAAAAGACCAAGCAGCTTTTGAAAAAGATTTATTTAGTCAAGATTTATTTTCAGTAACCGATACTACAAATTTAAAAGGTAAAGGAATGCTTACGACAAAAGACGGAGCTAGTATTGCACAAGCTGCAGCAGAACCTGCAAGATATGCAACTCTAGGACCCGATGCAACTTTTGGTCAAAAGGTTGGACGTTTTGTTGGAGACCCTGTAGGAATGAGTAAAGAATTTGTAAGGTCTAAAGCATCAGATGTTGGTAGTTATATTACAGGAGACTTTGTACCTAACATGGCTCAAGGAGCATTAACAGGATATGTTGATAATGCTCTTAATCCACCCTTAGAACCAGAATTTCAAAGTGCAGGTGTAGCTGGTCCAATAGGCATGGAACAAGCTCAAGTAGCTCATATGGCAGAAATGGGACCTATGTTAGCTGCTTCAAATTTAAGTAATGTAAGAACTTTTACAGACTTAGCAAATCAAACTTTATATGGAACAGGTACTCCAAGCTATATGCAAGGAATTTATCAGCCTCTTCCAATACCAAATTTAAGTTAGGATAATATTATGGCAGTATCAGAAAAAGCAATAGGTTTTATGCAAGGCAATATGGAAAGAGGTAAAGCTATACCCGGACAAAGCCTTACAAATTCTCCTGAAGACCCTTACAAATGGGAGCAACCCTCAGAGTTTACTAATTCTAAAGAAGCAATGTTATATGTTTTTGAAAACTTAACAGTTCCTGAAACAACTTCAAATATTTTATTATCTTTAAGTAAAGGCATTGGTGTTATTGATATAGCTTCAATAACTTTATATACTGGATTTACAGAAGGTAAATGGAATCCTGATTTAATGATGCTACTTATGGAGCCAACAATGTATATGATTATGGCTCTTGCTGAAAAAGCAGAAATAGATTATATTATGGATTCTGAAGATGAAATAGAAGAAGAAGAAATATTAGGTGATAAAGCTGTAGAACAAATAGAAAAAGGTATAGGCTCATTAGATGCTATAAGAAAACAAGCTGCTCAAAGAGTAAGCCCACAATCAGTACCTCAAGAAGTTAGAGAAGTTATTGAAGAAACTAAAATAGCTCCTAGTATTTTACAAAAAGTAGAACAAGAACAAAATCAAAGTTTATTAGCAAAAGAGGAATAAAATGGCAGTAAAAGAAATATTAAGTGGATTATTAGCTAGACAAGATACTGGTGGTACTTTTGAAGACATAGCTGCTGATTATTTTAGGGGTTCATCTAATGATAATAAAAGACGTAGAAATGTTATGTTAGGTACTATGCTTTTTAATGCTAAAGAAGCAACTATGCAAAATAATGTTATAAAAAATTTACAAGAAAACGAAAGACAACGTACTTTTGATATGGCTAATGTAACTTCTAAGTGGGAAAAATACAATGAGTTAATAACAGCAGATGAAGCTTACAAAGCTGACCCTTTTTATTTTAGAGATAAAGCTAAAGAAAAATATAATAAAGTCTGGGGTAATAAAGAACTTAATATGAATCTTCAAGAAAATAAAGATTTTATGAAAGCAGAAATAACAGATTACGAAAGAGCTTTAAAGAATTTACATGAAGAAAAAATTAAAACTGGTAATATAAACAAACGTTTAAGTAAAGAACAATTTTTTAAACCCTTTGAAGATTATTATACAACTAGAGAAGCAGATATAGCAGCTCCTAAAAATTTAAGTATAGTACATAATGCATGGAATAAACTTACAGGAGGTAAGAAAACTCCGCTTACTGATGCAGAAAAAGCTACTCAAAGACAAACAGCAACTAGAAGTGCTTTTGATTATTTATTAGACCCTAGCGTTGTTTCTAGAACAGAACAAATAGAAAGAGAAAGAGATAGTTCTACAGTTACATATAGTAAAGAAGAAGCTCAAAGATTTATTGTAGATACTATGGCTCCTACAGACCCTGCTAGAGGTAAAGCATTACGTGAGTTTGATTTTTCTAAGAAAACACAATGGACTGAAAATGATTTAACTTTATATACTGTTACAGCTCAAACAGACTTTAACGCAATATTAGAAAAAAATAGAGTTATTAATAATGCTTTTGATTCTACTTGGATGGAAGAAAATAATGAAACAACTATTCCTAAAACTAATTCAGATGAATACTTATCATATTATTTACAAAAACAAAATAATTTAGATGAAGCTAATGGAACAGGTAGTGCTGAAGTTAGACAATTAAGAAGTAATATTTTTGAACTTGAAGAAGTAAAAGAGAGCATAACAAATTCTAAGTTTGCTAACAATCCAAAAGAACATCCTTTATATGTTGTTCAGAAAAAATTAGAAAATGATATTAAAGTAGCAGGAACTGATAAACTAACATTTCAAATGTTTAACTTTGTTCAGGCTAAATTACTTGACCCTATTGATGGTGAAATTATTAAAGCTAGTATACGTTCAGAAGCTAAGAAAACACAAGGTTATGACCCTAGCGTAGCTTATGAATATGAAACTTTAAATCAATACATAGCTGATAATGTTTCTGATTTAATGGCTGGATACGAAACTATACTAAATAATTAACAATGAAAGAATTTAAGTTTGATGAAGAAGGTAGACTGATTCATGATGACTCATTAGGCACTCCTACATCTGAAGATTATAGAGAAATAAGACAATTAGAAGCTAAATATAACAGGACTATTCCTGATGTAAATAGAACTGATGAGTTTATAAGAACTATTCCGGGTATAGCATCACGTGGTATTACTGAAACAGTTGACTTCCAAGACATGCTTAGTAGACCTACTCCTTTACAAAAATTGTTTATGAGTAAAGAAGACGAACAACGTGCTGAAAATATACAAGATGCAAAACAAAAAGTTATTTCTAATTATTTAACAACATTTTATAACACAGTATTTGGTGAAGAAAATGTTGAGCAAGAACAAAGAGGAGAAGGTAAAACTTTACCAATAGTAAAGCAACCTCAAGGAACTGGAAAACAAGTTATAAGAACTGTTGGTGATTTTGCTGCAGCTTTTGCAGGAGCTAAAGGAGCTAAACCTTTTAAAGAAGGAGCTGAAAAACTTTTTAAAAGTAAAACAGTTCAAAAAAGAGTTCCTATTACTAAAGATACAGCAAACCTTATTGTACAATCTGAAGTAGCTACACAGTTTGCTTTTAATCCTTATGATGGTAGTTTAGTAAGTCATCTTGGAAAACTTATTAGTGATGATAATGAAGCTCTTGCAGATTTAAAATTATATTTAGAACAAGACCCTCAAGAAAATACTCAACTTAAAAATAGAATGATGTTATTAGGTGAGGGTTTAGCTATTGGTGGAGGTTTAGTAGCTGCAGGTAAAGGAGCTATAAAAGCTGGAGAAAAAACAGGTCTAACAAACAAAGCAAAACTATCTGTAAGAAAAATAAAAGACACTGGAAAAGGTTTTGTTCTTTATTTAGAAAATCTTAGAAAGCAAGGAAGCGAAGCAGTAGATAATTTTTTTACAAACTTAGAAAAGTCTAGAGATATTTCTACAGCACAAAAAAAGGTAGCTTTAAAACATAGAGATAAAGATATTAGAGAAGGTAAAATTACCGAAGGTGCAGAAGGAGATATTAAAGCTTTAGAACCCGGACCAATAGCAGAAAAACTAGGATTTAAAAATAATTTATTATTTAGTGATAATAGTTTTATTAGAAGATTAGAATCTTTTAGAAGAAAAACTTTAACTACTAGAGGAACTAGAACAAGACAACTTTATGAAAAATATTTAAAGTCAGAAAATTATAAAGAAGCTTGGAATGATAATATAGCAAACGTAGGTTACAATATGGAAGTAGCTATAGAAAATATATTAGAAATTACAAGTAAATATAAAAACAAAGAAGAGCTACAAAAAAAAATAAATTATGTTTTATTTACAGATTTTAGAAGTCCGACATTAGTTACAGGTAAAAGCGGTATAAAAGTTGGTAGAAGACAAAAACCAACGTTTGAACAAGAGTTAAATAAATTACCTAAAGATTTAAGACAACCTCTTAGAGATGCTAGAAAGTTACAAGATGAGTTATCTGATGAGATGATAAATACTGGTACATTAACTCAAACACAGAAAAAAATATATGAAGACCAAAAAGGTTTTTATGTTAGACGTTCTTTTAAACTTTATGAAGACCCAAATTATATACCAGCTAATAGTGTTGTTAAAGAAGCTGAAAACTTTTTAACAATACAAATAAAAAAGAATAACCCTGAATTAGATGAGGATGAAATTTTATTAAGAGTTAATGCTGAAATAGCAGATATTTTAGATTCTTCAGCAGGTAAAAATATAGGTCAACGTATAGATAAGTTTGAAAGAATTAGAAAAGAAATACTAAAAGGAAAACAAGAAATACCCTCAGAAATAAGAAGGCTTATGGGAGAAGTTACAGACCCTACTCAAGCTATTATACATTCTACAACTAAACTTGCTAACTATGTAGAAAATGTAAAATTTTATGATGATGCTTTTGATGGTGGTGCTGGTATTTATTTTAGAGAAAATAAAGAAGGTATATTTAAAGAAGTAATACCTGAAGGATATGGTAAGTTATCAGGAAGATACACTAGTCCTGAACTACTAAAATACTTTAGTAACTACAAAAAAATTAGTGAAAGAATACTAGCAGATGAAAACACAGGAGCTGGAGCTTTATATAGAAATGTTCTTCTTTTAAAAGGTTTATCACAAGCAGCTAAGACAGTTTACTCACACACTACTCACGTAAAGAATATAGCTGGTGGTGTTCAAATGTCTTTAGCTAATGGTATTAATGTTTTTGATGTTAAACAAACTTTAGAAATAAGAAAAATTTTAAAAGCAAAAACTTCTAATAATAGAGAGCTTCAAAAGTTTCATGAAGAGTTAAGTTCATTAGGTCTTTTAAACAAAGGTGTAGTAGCTAGAGATTTACAAGGATTAGCTAATGATTTAGGTAAAGTAAAAAAAGGTGTTGTTGCTGGTAATGTTCAAAAAGTATTTGATGCTAATGTAATACCTTACTATTCTTTTAAGAAAGGTAAATTTAAAACTACTTCTGTAAGTAGGGCTGGTGAAAAAGCTCAAAATGCTTACATAGCTGAAGATGATTTTTTTAAGATTAATATGTATCTTAGAGAAAAAGATTATTTAACAAAAATGAATAATAAAGTTTCTGATGGTTCAACATATAAAATGACTGAACAAGAAATAAAAGAAAGAGCTGCAAGAATGGTTAGAGATACTTTACCTAATTATGATTTAGTTCCAGAGCTTTTACAAGATTTAAGAAGAACTCCTTTTTTTGGTAGATTCTTTTCATTTATGGCAGAGTCGGTGAGAATATCAGGTAATTCTATTATGAATGGAATTAAAGAAGTTAAGCTTGGTAATCAAATGATTAGAGAAGGACAAAAAGAAGCTGGTAATGAAATAGTAAAAAGAGGTACATTAAGATTGGCTTCTTTTACAGCAATGGCAGGAGTAGGTGCTAAAGGAGCAGAGAAAGCAACTCAAGTTGCATCTGGTTTTACTACAGATTTAGTAGATGCTGCTAAAGATTTATTACCTGATTACATGCAAAACTCAAATGTAATTGTAAGTGTTGCTCCTGACGGTTCTCCAGTAATTGCAAATTTAAGTAGCTGGGATGCTTATGATTTTCCTAAAAAACCTGTACAAGTTTTAATAAATAAATATTTAGCTGAAGATGTTTTAGATGAAGATGGTTTAGCAAAGGATGTATTTAGTACTATTTTTCAAGAAACAGTTTCTCCATTTTTAGGTGAATCAATTATTCAAGAACAGTTAAGTAATTACTTTGTAAGAAACGGTAAAACTATTGATGGGAAACAAATGAAAAATCCTTTTAATAAGTTAGATATATATCAAGATACAGGAACTCTTATTGGTAATTATGCTTCTAATTTATCAGTATTAATGTCTAATGTTATGGAAAGCATAACTCCCGGTTCAATAACTAGAGGAACAGATTTATATAAAACATTAACAATGGATGATAATAAAACAGATTTTAATCAAGATGTTTATGAAGCACAAGCATTTTTAAAATTTGTAACAGGTTGGGGAATGCAACCTTTAAATAAAGAATATGTAGAAACTGTATATGGTTTTAAAGCAAATGGTTTAGTTAAAAAGAAAGGAAAATTAAGAAATGAAATATACGCTGCTATAGATTCTGATTTTAATATTGATAGATTTACTAATCAATATATAGATGTTAATACTCGTTATTATAAAGAAGTTGCAAAATTTCATAAGCTTTCAGATTCTGTAAGTAAATTTAACGTAATGCCATTAAAAGTTTTAAGAGATACAAATATGGCTAAGTCAGACATGGTAAGTTTTTTAGGTAATAAAACATTTAAACCTATCGGAATTACTGATAACATGAAACTACAATTAGTAGATGCTGCTCCAGACTATAGAACATTTATAAATGTATATAAAGATATATTAACTATTGATGGCGAATTAAGTAAATTACCTTTGTATTATAGTCCTGATAACTATAAAGCACAAAAAGAAACTATACAAGAAGTAAAAGAAACACTTAGAGAAAATTATAAAATAGGTGGTAAAGTTCCTAATGTTCAAGAAGACCCTGCAGATAGAAAAAATCCTTATCTTGGAGAAAGTTATAAAGAAACTTCTTCAGCTTTAAAAGATTTTCAAAAAGCTTTATCTGGAATGATGAAACCTAAAGAAGAAATGGAAAGATTAGGTTTTAGTAAAGGTGGTGGTACTTTAAAATCTGATGAAGCTATGTATCTTAAATTTTATAAGTTAGCTAAACAAGCTGGTAATGAGTTTCCTGAAGCAGTAGCTGCTCAAGCTAGTTTAGAATCAGGACACGGTAAATCAGAACTTACAACTCAATATAAAAATCCATTAGGTATAAAAGTTAATAGAGCTAGTGAAAGAAAAGAAGGACAACAAGCTGTTCAAATAAAAACTCAAGAATTTGTAAAAGGTAAAGAAGGAACATATAAAGAACCATTTAGAGTCTATGAAAGTTTAGCAGATTCATTTGTAGGTTATAGACAAAAAGTATCAGCACCTAGATATGACAGTATAAGACAAGCAAAAACTTCTGATGAATATTTAATAAATATTGCTAAATCAGGATATGCTACTGACCCTAAATATTCAGAAAAAACAATTAACATAAAAAATAGATACGCACATTTAATACCACAAGAATAATATGGGATTTCCGTTTGAAATAGTAACTATGTTAGCTTCAACAGTTCTTGGAGGATTAATGAGTGTCTGGGCTGAAAGTCGTAAGGCTAAAGCAGAAGCACAAAAACTACTTATAACACGTGGCGAGTTTGATATGAAAGCTAAAAAGCAGTCGCTTGACCATGGATTAAAAGATAAAGGTTTTGCATGGACAAGAAGAATTATAGCACTAACATCAGTCTTTGCTATTGTTCTTTTACCTAAACTTGTAGCTGTATACTATCCAGATGTAGATGTTACTGTAGGTTATACTAATTGGAACCCCGGTTTTTTATTTTTTAAACCCGGTAGAGAAGTATTTGAATGGATTACTTTTCAAGGGCTTGTAATAACTCAATTAGACACTAACTTAGTATCAGCTATTATAGGTATGTACTTTGGCGGTAGTTTAGCAAAAGGAAGATAATGGACTCTAGAGATTTTATGCAAGTATTAGAGACTGTGGGTATTCCTGCAGCCTTTGCAGTTGCTGCTGGTTGGATGGTCTGGAAATTATTTCAACATTTAATATCAGATGTACATAAAAAATTAGATACGCAACACGGTATGATAGTTGCATTAATAGACAGAGTAAGACAGATGGATAACGACATGATAAGAATAGACTCAATGGTTAGAACTGCCATGGGTATACAAGTAGACGTAGATAGGATAGCTAGAGCAGATGGAAAAAAAGACCAACGAAAAGATTAACAAGAAAATATTACAAGTAGTAAATCTTTCTCCAAGTGAATCTTGGATAGAAAAAATTGTAGATATACACCCGATGAAACAAATTACTGTAGCTTCTATAATACAAGTATCTGTATTTGGACTTATGTTATTTGCATTTTGGATAAACAATAAAGCATTATGAAATTAAAACCGACATTTAAAAGTGAAAAAGCTTCAAGGAACTGCAAGTGGTGTATGTTCTTTTGGTCTATGTTAATTATGTTTTGGTCTGTAGGAAGTATTGCAGATGAAATAGTATTTAAGTTTAAAAGTCCTAGCTTTAGTGGTATTAATACTAGCTCACATTATCTTACTATTCAGAATCAAGAGTTTAACCGTAAAGAAGCATTGAAGGCAGAAATAAAAGCACTTCAAGACCAAATAGAAAGAGACAAAGAGAATACAACTCTTGCAAGGTTTATAAGAAACTTAGAATCACGTATATACTCACAACTATCAAGACAGTTAGTAGAAAATTTATTTGGAGAGACTCCTTCTGATTTTGGTACACTAACTTTAGAAGGCAATACAATAGTATATAAGGTAGAAGACGGAATAATAACTTTAACTATAACGGACAGTGATGGCAATACAACGACTATATCTTTGCCTGTTGGTAACTTTACTTTCTAGTTGTGCAGTAGTACAGGAGAGTGGAGACTTAGTTTTAACTAAAAGAATCCAGTCAAGTTCTACATTAGATTTACAATCAGAAGAGTTAAGAAATTTACCACCAGCACAAATAAGACCAACGATAGCTATATACCCTAATAGCTTTAGAGATTTAACAGGTCAGAGAAGAAGCAACAGTACGTTTGCTTTGTTCAGTACTGCTGTAACACAAGCACCTGAAGCTTTTCTTATTAGAGCTTTTAAGCATACAGCAGGTGGAAAGTTTTTTAGAGTTGTAGAACGTGTAGGTTTAGATGACCTAACAAAAGAAAGACAACTTATACGTAGTACACGTAAAGATTTTAAAGAAGATAATAAGATGCAACCTCTGTTATTTGCAGGATTGTTAGTTCAAGGTGGCGTGATTAGTTATGAAGCTAATCTAAAATCTGGAGGTTCTGGTGCAAGGTACTTAGGTATAGGTACAAGTAAACAGTTTAGAGAAGACACAGTTACTATATCTTTAAGGTTGGTATCTGTATCTACTGGTGAAGTTCTTATGGAAACATTAGTATCCAAAAGCATTTTATCTACAAGTGTTTCTCAGGATGTATTTCGTTTTATTGAAACTGGCA
>Ga0181389_1000395_pt1 | contig 17984 bp, 14 predicted proteins | sample 12SPOviralmetaG_FD_130121 | JGI IMG/M metagenome (GOLD analysis project Ga0181389, IMG submission 130121) | Marine viral communities from the oligotrophic San Pedro Time Series (SPOT) site, San Pedro Channel, CA, USA - 12 SPOT_SRF_2010-06-29 | ecosystem: Environmental > Aquatic > Marine > Strait...
AGACGATTTTGGTGCTACAATGAGTATTATAGACAATGCTTTTGATGCCACAGGAACACAGGCTTACAGGGTGTATGCTATTAAAAACGGTATTATATCTGCTGATTTAACAGGAAGTATATCCTACTCTGTAACCTCTCCGCTTGAGCCTACTAACATGAGCGTTGTAAATTTAAATACAGCTTTCTACGTTCAATGGGACGCGCCAAGTGCAAACGCAAGATTCGTAACCGCTTATAATGTTTACAAACACGAGCATGCTACAGAATCAAGCTTAGCTAGAAGCAGTGCTACTTTAATATACTCAGGCAACAACTACAGCTACATGTATCAGATAAGTGGTAATGATAATAATAACTTCCATAAGTTTTGGGTTGAAACAACAGTCGTATAATGAGAGGCGGTAACAATAGACAATACTGGACTTGGGTAAAGAACCAAAGACTTAAAGACATAGAAGCTGAGGAAGCCATAGGTACTCCCGATGAATCCCACATGAGGCTTTTAAAAAGAAATTTGCAAGAAGCTCAAAGTAAAATAGACGAAATAAATGGCATTTAAAACCGAAGTACTTTCATCTGCAAATGATATATCCGTAGTTGGATGTATGATAACTAATTGTAGAGGTCAATTTGCAGTTCTCCCTGTTTATAAAGGAGGTATGTCTAATTATAAAATTAGGTCTGGTAGTGGCGATTATGATGGTGGCGACAGGGTTATTGGTTTTACAACTGGTTATGAAATAGATGGCGACTTGCTTTTTACGGTAGGTTGGGGTGATGGCTTTGCAGTGCGAAGACTAAACAATGACGGTACTATGACAAGGCTGTATTATGAAAGTCAATTTTTGTATAGAGACACGTCATCTACATATAACCACCTTCAATCTGTTGCTATAGATAAGATTAATAAGAAGGGTGTTGTAATGACTTACAATGTTGAAGGCTACACAACTTTTGATTATAGTGGTTGCGTAAACGGTGGGACTACCTTTGTTAAGGATGCAAGACCATCTCACAGCAACCCAGACTTTTTTATTGGCTCTCAAGATACTGGTGGTGGATATGTAAATAGAGTCGGAACTTCGTATACGGGGGGTCTTGCCGCAGCTGGAGCATGGTTTTATGCTGGAGACCATGATGCACATCATTATAAAAAAGTAATGAGGAGAAACGTGCATACTGGAGTTGAGGAAAGACTAGACGCTACATCTAGCAGTAACATGAAGTCTGGTACTGCCGCAATGGATAGAAACGGATATAGATATTATATTAATTACGATGAGGTAAACGATAGAATATTCTACATGCCTTTTTATAATGGTAGTTTTAACCTTGTACTTGACGCGTCAACATCTACACCCGAATTAGTTTGGTGTGACGTTGGTGATGCTGGAAGAGGTGATGATTCATATGAAGCGGGTATTTTTATACCAGACCCACATAATGAACCTAACGTTGTTTGTGTTGGAAGTGGCAATCAATTGCTTAAACTCGATATAACGCCTTGCATGACGGGTAGCGCCCCAACAGTTTTAAAAACAATTTCGTTTTCAAGTAACTGGGTTAATAATCTAGAATATCCAATTCATTTTAGGTTTGGAAATAAGTACCATAAAACAACAGGTACACCAATGGATAAATCTCCTGGATACCCAGAGCATTGTCCTACTGTTGCAGATAGAGGTTGGGCAACTGTAAGAGGTTTTATAGATTGGGATAATGAGCAAACAGCAACTGTTCTAAGACACGATAATGCTGTTGAAGATACTACTACAGGCGGTAGAGGAAGGTCTTACAGAGATGATTACAGTACACCTATGGTTTTAATGTCTTCAGCAAACGGAACAAAGTATTGGATACAAATGGGCTACGGTAATGATGGTCACTCTTTTACCATATGGGACGAAGACGATAACCCAAATGAATTAATAGGTGACTGGGAATTAATTCATGGAACATTCACTTTACCAAACAGCGCTAACGTAGACAAGGTTTTTATTAGCAACAGCCAACATTTTAAAGTACCGTCAAACTGTACGCTAACAGCTTATGTTTCAAACAATAACGGAACTTCATGGGAAACATATGATAGAACATCGGATAATGCTCATATTTTCACGTCAGAAGGAACTCAATTAAGGGTGAAGTTTACTGCAACAGGAAGACCAGACAGGTCTCCTTATTACGTTGGGAACAAAGGATATTTATCTGTATCCTACGGCTCAATGCACGATGCTGCAAAAGACACTAATATCAAGTATAAAGTAACAAGAAAAAAGTTAAGATAATATGGCTACTGTAGGCTCTTCTAAAAGACATTTAAATATTACATCTGACTCATCGGCAGCAGCAACCACCATGACCCTTGGCGGTAACGGTGTTGCTACAGAGGCGTATGTAGGCACACAGATTACAAACCTTATTGACTCATCACCCGCAGCATTAAACACGCTTAATGAGCTTGCTGCTGCATTAGGAGATGACGCTAGCTTCTCTACCACTGTAACAAATAGTATTGCTACTAAGCTTGCTTTAGCTGGTGGAACAATGACTGGTAATGTTATTTTTAACGATAGCAAAGAACTAAGGCTTGGCACAAGTTCTGATTTTAAAGGTTTCCATAACGGAACAAATACGCATTTAAGTAATTATACAGGTCAGTTTGTAATTGAAAACTACTCGGATGACAAAGATATTTTATTTGCTTCCGATGATGGGTCTGGTGGGGTCACTACTTACATGTACTTAGATGGCAGTATTACCGAAACAAGGTTTACAAAGCCAAGTAGACATGATGATAGTGTAATAGCTAAATTTGGTGATGGAAATGATTTAAATATATTTCACAATGGTAGTAATAGTTATATAGAAACAACAAGTTCTTCTACTGGTGATTTCTTTATTACAGCAAGAGGGACTAATCATGATTTATATCTTGAGGCTGCTGATAACATATACATAAGACCTCAGGGAAACGAAAATGGAATAGTAGTTGAAGGAAACGCAGGTGTAACTCTTTATTACAACAATGGTGCAAAACTTGACACTACAAGCACAGGTGTTGAGATTAGCGGTGGATTATCTGTATCTAATGACACGATACTTGGAAATGGTTTAGCAGATACAACTGTAGTACATGGTCATCTAGGAATAGGTGAAGACAATTACCCTAAAATTGCATATCCAGGTAAAAATGCTCAATGGTCTGGAACTGGCAGCACTACGGGACAAGTTGTAATTGATTTACCAGGTACATTAGGCAATTTTGATATGATGTATATGGAAATAGACATATACAACTATAGTGCTGAGGCTGCAACAAAACTTATAATTGGTGGTCACAATTGGAACTCTGGTGGTGATAGTAACACCAGTTCTACTATGTGGCATAATGTAAATGTACAAGTTTTAGGTGCTTTAGATAAACCAATTTATTTTGGTAGAAGAAATGATGGTACTAGCGAAAGAAGATGTATAGCAATTGGCGAAATTGATTCAACATGGAGTTATGCTACCGTTCATGTATCTAAGGTTAGCGGTGCTTCTAGTTTTTATAGTAATAATATAGACTGGGTAGGTGATTGGAATACCGCTCAAACCACAAGTGACACTTACTTTACCAAAAATCCTACAACGAATTTTAATTCAGGAACTACATTAGAAACCAATGGAAATATTTCCGCATCAAACTTCTCTGGCTCATCGTCGGGTACAAACACTGGTGACCAAGATTTAAGTGGATTAATATCAAGCATAACAGTCGGTGATGGATTAGACGGAACTACATCAAGCGGTGACGCTACAATAAGTTTAGACTTATCGGAGCTAACTGATATGACTGCTGATATAACAACAACTGTTGATGAGCTTATACTTCTTGATAATGGTGCGGAACGTAGAAAACGCTTTAGCGAAATATTTGGTTCTGCGGCATACAGCAACACAAGCGCCTTCGCTGCCGCTGCGCATAATCACTCTGGCACTTATGCTTTAGAGTATGAGTTAATGCAATCAGACAGTAGTGATAGAGATATGCACGTATGGCGTAAAAACCACGCTATGCTTTCTGATGATAGTGGTGTAAGCACTTATATTATTGTACAAACTAATGTACCTCAAGACAACTACTCTATGGGTGGTTTTACTTTAGTTTACCAAGACGCTTATAATAGTTCGGGCGAAGGAGGAGAAATAAAGATATACGGTTACTGGAATCCAGAGTCTAACAGTGGATTTGAAGGATTCAGATACGAATGTTCTAATCCATACCACACGCCTACAATTGAAGTCTGTAGAAACTCGTCTTCAGGTAAAACAGCATTTTTTATTAGTGGTGAAAGTGGAAGTTACACTCAGCTTCTTGCTAAAGATTTGTGGTTAGGATATTCTGCTGCTTCTGCTACCTCGCAATGGGGAGACGGTTGGACTGTTACACAAGCTTCAGCCAAAGATGGATACACCAACTTTGATACTTTAAATCGTAATGATTTTGCTGCTATTACTACTAATGGGTCTACTCCTTCATTAACAGGAGGTGTAAGTGCTGCTGAGGTGAGAACTCTTATTGGTGCTGGAACAGGTAATGGGTCATCTAATTTAGCCATAGGTACAACAGCTACCACGGCAATGGCTGGTAACACCTCGTTGTTACAGATAGGCACAACAGCTACCACGGCAATGGCTGGTAATACTGCCTTTGCATCTACTAGCCATAACCACGATGGTAGATACCTAAGAACACACGCAAGGTATCAAAACGATTTAGACACTATAGATTCTTCAGGTGTTTATATATGGGATGTAAGCGAGGCTGACGATGAACCTACAGGTGCATCAGATGGATTGCTTACAATAAAATATTGGGATTCAGATAGTTGGGCAACAGCATCTTTTCAAGATTTCCATAACAGAACTCTACATATAAAAAGTAAAAAGAGTGGAACTTGGCAAACAGACTGGGCACAAGTTTGGACTACAGACCAATTAACAACTACTAATAAAACTAACTACGATACAGCATATACTCACAGTCAAGCAGCTCACGCGCCTAGCAATGCAGAACAAAATGTTCAATCAGACTGGAATGCTACAAGTGGAGATTCTTTTATACAGAATAAGCCCACAACGTTTGCACCTTCTTCACATAACCACAACAACCTTTACTATACTGAAGATGAAATAAGACTTGCTCTTGCAAGAATTAACGGATGGGAAGCAGGGTACGGTAGCGGAACTGCTTCTAACATAAAATGGAATCTATCTGAAGAGGCGCTTGAGTTAAAGCATGATACGGATACATCTATTGGAGCGGTTTACAAAGCTGTATACATGGAGGCTGGAGAAACTAAGCGCTTCAGTGTTATGATTAGGGGTTCATCTCCGTCTGATAACGGAATGTATCTAAGGCTGTATCAACATGACGGAGATTTACCAAATGGCAAAACCCACGTATCAAACGATGCTCAAGGCACTTTTGTGCAGGAAGACGATAGAGGAGATACTGGCTGGTATGAAAATGGTGCTGTCTCAGATAGCTGGACTAATTTTGAAAGAGACTATAAAGCACCAACAAGCGGTTACGTTAGTATAGTTGTTTTAAACTGGACTGGAGTAGGGCTAGAATCTTTATTTATTAAAACACCAGATATTCAAACTAGATACGCTAAGTCTGAGTCTGGCTCTATAGGCATTTCACAACTAGCTGTTAGTGACGGTACTGATGGTCAAGTTCTTACTACAAACGGTAGTGGTACTCTTTCTTTTGCTACTGTTAGTAGCGGAGGCTCTGATACTAACTATTACCTTGATGGTATTACCAGAACTGATAGTACAAATACCCTTGTATTTTCTGTAAATGGTGCTACTAATCAAAGCTATACGTTTGGTTCTAATGCTTTTGATTCTTTTAGCGACCACACGGAAGCTGGTTACTTAACTACAGAAACTTACACAGCTCACGAAGACACTTCTAGCCTAAGTGGTGTTTACGGCTCAACGGCTAATGGTACTAAGATTGACACTATTACCGTAGATGCTAATGGGCATATTACAGCGGTCGCTACCGGCGCTACTGGGAACATGACTGGCTTCTTTGTAGAAGACGGTGATGGTACAGAAGTACAGATTAACAATGCTAATGAGTGGAAATTCGTAGAGGGTACTGGTATTAACATAAACTGGTCAGACACTTCACCTGGTTCAGATTCTGACCCGTATGATTTAACTTTTAGTATTAAAGACAATTCTGTCAATGCTTTACAATTAAATGTTTCAGGAGATGGTACTGCGGGTCAAGTATTGGCATCAGATGGTGATGGCACTTTTAGCTGGGTAGCCGATGCTAACACAGATACAGTGTATACTCACCCTACAGGCGATGGTAACAACCACATCCCTACTGGCGGTGCAGCAGGGCAATTTCTTAAGTACTCTTCTAGTGGTACGGCTGTATGGGCGACACCTAGTTACACTACGAACACAGATACAGTTTATACTCACCCTACTACTGCTGGCAATAAGCACATACCTGCGGGTGGCGCAGCGGGGCAGTTCTTAAAGTATTCTTCTGACGGTACAGCAACTTGGGCAACGCCTTCTTACACGACTAATACAAACACAACTTATTCAGCAGGTACTGGTCTTGATTTAACTAGTACAACATTTAGTGTAGAACCCGACTTGCGTGATGGTATTACACACGTTGGTAAAGACGCTAATAACTACATACAGTTTGATTCAACCAATGGACGTATAGACTTTTATGCAGGCGGTGTGTTTGTGGCTCGTATGGAGTCGGATGGTGATTTACATATTAAAGGCGATGTTATCGCATTCTCAGATATATTCTCATAATGGCATTACAAAGCAGTGGACAAATAAAAATGTCCCAATTAAACACCGAGTTAAATCGGGGGGCAACAGATGAATTTTCAATTTCCCTTGCAGTAGAAGGAGGGTACGAAGCTATTAATACGAATAGTACTAATAAACCTAACGACTCTGCCCCCCACGCTATTAGTGAGTGGTATAGCTATGACCATAATGCATCCGCAGCATACTCAAACACGAGGTACTATCAAAACGATGGTACGGGTGATTATATAAACTGCACTACTAGCACTTCACCGTTTAGTATAAATACTACGCAAGATTTGAGTTTTAGTATATGGGTACGCAACACGGGCAGCTTGCAAAATCAATTACTTTGGAACTTTGGTAATACAAACTCGAACGGCAATAACAGATTTATGTTGACGTATAGCCAAAGCTTAAATAGACTTATTGCGAGGATAAGGACTAATAGCACAAACTTTGATAGGCAATGGCCATTACACGATAATAATTCTGCTACTGGAATCAATAGTAGTGCAAAATGGAAAAGCAGTGCAAGAGGGAATGTGAATAGTGATGGGTTCTGTATGATTACAATAACCTACGATGCTTCGCTAACAAACGCAGCTAACGCATTTAAACTGTACTGGAACGCTACGGAGTGTACTTCTCAATCAAATGCTAATAATGGAACAAGAACAGCTATTAATGCTACTAAGGGGAAAATTGGAGAAAACATACACCTTACCAATAGCGCGGGTAATGCTACTTTGGACTACGATGAGATAAAGATATACAACAAAGTATTGTCCTCAAGCGAAGTAACAACCCTATATAACAGTGGCGTTATAGCAGACAGTAGTCAAACAGTTACAAGCGGTCTTATAACAGAGTGGACTTTTGATAACAATAACGCTAACGATAGCAACAGTAAGTACACTAATACAATTACTAACGGAACAATAACCGCATACTAATGGCTTACGAAATTTTACCATACGACGAAGAAGCAACTGTTTTTGAAGTATTAAACGATGGTACACCTGAATTTTATGGAACAGAAGAAGAGTGCCAACAATACATAGACAATTTGACATAATAAGCGGATTTGTATTATATTTGATATATTATTAAATAAATTTTTAAAGAAAATGGCAAAAGCTAAAAAACTAACAAAAGAAGAGCTTGAAAAAGTTACTGGAGCTGTATCTCAAATGAATCAGTTAAAAATAAACTTAGCTGATTTAGATCTTCAGAAAATGCAACTATACAAAGTGTTCGAGCAGTTTAGCGAAAACTTAAGTACAGAACAAAAAGCATTAGAAGAAAAATACGGTGATGTTACTATCGACTTATCATCTGGAGAGATCAAAGACAATGAACGGTCTGATTCGTAAGATAAGTATAGGTAGAGACTATAAAAACGAAGCTATGCATTACTCCGTGGGCCAAGAGGTCTACGGAGGTCATACCATAGAAAGCATAGTTGAAGAACAAGACAGGTTTAGTATTTATATTAAGAAAAACGACGAAACAATACCTTGGAAAGACTTTAACAAAAACATGGGTATAGCCGTTGAATATAATTTAGAATATTAATGAGATCTTTATTTGACTTTGTTGTGGAACCTAAAGGTTCTAGAACAAATAGCAAAAAAGAAATAGGAGACAAAGAACTCTTGTTAAATACAGATTTACAAGATCACCGATACGTTAATAGAGTAGGTGTAGTTGTAAACGTGCCTAAGGGTGATTCTAGCGGAGTTAAACCAGGAGATGAAGTCATTGTTCACCACAATGTTTTTAGAAGGTTCTACGACGTTAAAGGTAATGAGAAAAATAGCAGAAGTTATTTTAACGAAAACTCTTACATGTGTACTCAAGACCAAATATACATGTATCGTAGAGATGGTTTATGGAAACCCACGGATGGTTACTGTTTTGTAAAGCCAATAGAGTCTAACGATATGTGGTCTTTAGACAATGAAACACCATTTAAAGGAGTGCTTAAAATATTGGGTGATGATCTACTACAACTTGGCCTGCAGCGTGGTAACGTAGTTGGTTTCACACCCCGGAGCGAATACGAATTTGTCATTGATAATGAAAGGATGTACCGTGTTCGTTCCGTTAACATAAATATAGATTATGGACACAAAAGAAACGAAAAAGAGTATAATCCAAGCTGGGCGTAAGGCCATAAAGGAACTCATAAAAGTTGCTGAAGAACCCATAATAACTAACACTGAAGACGACGTCTCTGCTGATAGATTAAAGAACGCTGCTGCTACTAAAAAACTAGCTATACTAGACGCGCTTGAAATACTAAACAGGATTCAAGAAGAAGAAAACATGCTTAACGAAAAGCCTGCAGAAAAAAAAGAAACTAAGTCTTTTTCTGGTTTTGCAGAAAGAAGATCTAAATAATGTACGATCAATCTTTATATAAAATAGTAAATCCAATAAAAGAAAGCACTGTTAAAAGATATAACAAGGCTAGAAAATGGAAATATGGTTATAATAAAGAATTTGATTTTGTAGTCATAAGTAAGACAGGTCAAATAGGTGATATATACGAAATTCAAAACTTAAAAATAGCTTTACCAAAAGCTGTTAATGTTCATGAATTTAAAGAAAACAAATGGACACCTTTTGATTATCCCAAAGAAATAAAAAACATAAAAAGCGTCTTTGACTGGAAAGACTATCCTGAAGAGTTTAAACAAAACTGGGAACAATACATAGACGAAGAGTTCAATAGAAGAGAAGATGGTTTTTACTTCTTTAATAATAAAAAAACCACTTATATAACAGGTACTCATTATATGTATCTGCAATGGTCTAAAATAGATGTTGGCAAACCAGACTTTAGAGAAGCTAATAGGTTGTTTTTCATATTCTGGGAAGCTTGCAAGGCAGACAAAAGAAGCTACGGTATGTGTTATCTTAAAAACAGACGTAGTGGTTTTTCTTTCATGTCTAGTGCTGAAACTGTTAATCAGGCTACGATTAGCTCTGATGCTAGGTTTGGTATACTTTCTAAATCAGGTTCTGATGCGAAAAAAATGTTTACCGATAAGGTAGTTCCTATATCTGTGAACTATCCGTTTTTCTTTAAACCTATTCAAGACGGTATGGATCGTCCTAAATCTGAATTAGCTTATAGAGTTCCAGCGTCTAAGCTTACTAGAAAATCTATTAAAAGAAAAGAAGAAGAAACATTAGAAGGTTTAGATACAACTATAGACTGGAAAAACACCGGTGATAACTCATATGATGGTGAGAAACTAAAACTGCTTGTTCACGATGAAAGCGGTAAATGGGAAAAACCTGATAACATATTAAACAACTGGCGTGTTACTAAAACATGTTTGAGACTTGGTTCTCGCATCATAGGTAAATGTATGATGGGATCAACCTCAAACTCTTTAGATAAGGGTGGTGAAAACTTTAAAAAGTTGTACAACGACTCTGACGTGTCTAAAAGAAACAAGAATGGCCAAACTAAATCAGGCCTTTACAGCTTGTTCGTTCCAATGGAGTGGAACTATGAAGGCTTCATTGATGAGTATGGTAATCCCGTATTTAACACCCCTGAAAAACCGGTACTTGGACCACAAGGTGAAGAAATAGACGTAGGTGTCATAGAGAACTGGGAAAACGAAGCAGAAGGTTTAAGAGGTGATCAAGACGCTTTAAATGAATTTTACAGACAGTTTCCAAGAACAGAGGACCATGCATTTAGAGACGAAACAAAAAACAGCTTGTTCAACCTTTCAAAGATATATGATCAAATAGATTACAATCAAGGTGTTTCTAGAGATGGTGTTATCACAAAAGGTAACTTTCACTGGAAAGACGGTATAAAAGATTCTAAAGTCTTTTTTGCACCAGATCCACAAGGAAGATTTATAATTTCTTGGGTTCCAGATAAACAACTGCAAAATCAAGTGATTATAAAAAATGGGGTGAGATATCCTGGTAATGAACACATGGGAGCGTTTGGCTGTGATTCGTACGATATTAGTGGTACGGTTGATGGTAAAGGCTCAAATGGTGCTTTGCACGGTTTAACCAAGTTCTCTATGGAAAACTCACCGCCTAATCAATTTTTTCTTGAATACGTTGCTAGACCAAAAACTGCAGAGACTTTTTTTGAAGATATGCTTAAGGCTCTAGTTTTTTATGGTATGCCAGTTTTAGCAGAAAATAACAAACCTAGGTTTTTATATTTTTTAAAACAAAGGGGTTACAGAGGTTTTTCTATGAATAGACCGGATAAGGTTTGGAATAGATTATCAACAACAGAAAAAGAGATAGGTGGTATACCTAACTCTAGTGAAGATATAAAACAAGCCCACGCGGCAGCTATAGAAACTTATATAGAAACTTACGTTGGACAAATGGGTGATGGTAGATATGGTTCTATGTACATGAATAGAACACTTAATGATTGGAGTAGATTTGATATAAATAAAAGAACAAAGTTTGATGCGTCTATAAGCTCTGGTTTAGCTATAATGGCTTGTAACAGAAACCTTTATAGACCAGTTGCAGATAGAACAAAAACTAAAATTGATTTTGGTTTTTCAAAGTATAAAAACAGCGGTTCAAAATCGCAGATAATATAAAATTATGGCTGAGTCAGTTGTAAAGAGTTATTTTCCTAGTCAAGTAGCTAGTGACCAAGAAAAATTAAGCTTAGAATATGGGCTTAAGGTAGGTAAAGCTATCGAAGATGAATGGTTTAAAAGAGATGGTGGAGTATACAGATTTCACAGTAATCAAGAAACTTTTCACACTAGAAGACAGTACGCCAGAGGTGAACAGTCTATACAGAAGTATAAAGATGAATTATCTATAAACGGTGATCTTTCTTACTTAAATCTTGATTGGAAACCAGTTCCTATCATACCAAAGTTTGTTGATATAGTTGTAAATGGTATATCTGAAAGGATGTATGATATAAAAGCTTTTTCACAAGATCCTTTTGGTATAGACAAGAGAACTAAGTACATGGAGTCTATTCTAAGAGACATGCAGACTAAAGAGCTTAATGATTTTGCAGAGCAAGCTTTTGGTGTAAACATGTATGAAAATCCAAAGCAAAGTTTACCTGAAAACAAAGAGGAGCTAGAACTTCACATGCAATTAAGCTACAAGCAGTCTGTAGAAATAGCTGAAGAGCAGGCTTTAACTGTTTTGCTAGAAGACAATAAATACGAAAACACAAGAAAAAGACTTAATTACGATCTTACAGTACTGGGTATGGCTTGTGTAAAAAACAGCTTTAATACTTCAGAAGGCATAAAAATAGAATACGTTGATCCTGCTAGTTTAGTTTATTCTTATTCAGAGTCACCATATTTTGATGACATATATTACATAGGTGAAGTTAAAAACGTACCTGTAAACGAGCTTAAAAAACAGTATCCTGAATTAGACGATGAAGCTTTAGAAGATATACTAAAGAAGAGTATACATGATAGAGGTCACTACAGTAACTCACCTAGAAACAATCACACTGTAGATAAAAACACGGTTCAGGTTTTATACTTTAATTACAAAACCTACATGAACGAGGTTTACAAGTTAAAGCAAACAGGTACTGGAGCTAGTAAGGTTATACTTAAAGACGATCAATTTAACCCACCAAGCGATTTAGCAGGTGAGTTTGGTAAGATATCTAGATCATTAGAGGTTGTTTATGAAGGCGCTTTAATTCTAGGTACTGATATAGTTTTAGAGTGGGGTTTGTCAAAAAACATGATGAGGCCAAAAAGTGACGATGCTAAAGTTAAAATGAACTACAACTTAGTTGCTCCTCGTATATATCAAGGTCGTATAGAATCTTTGGTTTCTAGAATAACTAGTTTTGCTGATATGATTCAGCTAACACACTTAAAACTACAGCAAGTTTTAACACGTATGGTGCCAGATGGTATATACATAGACGCTGATGGTTTAGCAGAGATTGACCTTGGTAATGGTACTAATTATAACCCACAAGAAGCACTTAACATGTTCTTCCAAACAGGTAGTATCATTGGTAGATCTTTCACATCAGAAGGTGATATGAATCCAGGTAAAGTGCCTATTCAAGAAGTAACTTCAGGTGCTGGAGGTCAAAAAATAACTGCTTTAATAAACACTTACAACTATTACTTACAGATGATTAGAGACGTAACAGGCCTCAACGAGGCTAGAGACGGATCTACTCCAGATAAAAATGCTTTAGTTGGTGTTCAAAAATTAGCAGCAGCTAACTCAAACACAGCTACTAGACATATACTCCAGTCTAGTTTGTTTTTAACAACAGAGTTGGCAGAATCTTTGTCTTTAAGACTTTCTGATGTTATAGAGTTTTCTCCTACTAGAGATGGATTAATAAACAAGATTGGTGCTCACAATACTGCGGTAATAAGCGAATTGCATGATATTCATCTTCACGATTTTGGTATATTTATAGAACTAGCTCCTGACGAAGAACAGCAAGCTTTTTTAGAAAATAACATACAACAAGCTTTAGCTCAGCAAAGTATTGATTTAGAAGACGCTATAGATATAAGAGATATCAAAAACGTAAAGCTAGCTAATCAGCTTTTAAAAATAAGAAGACGTAAGAAAAGAGAGCTTGATCAAAAAATGGCTCAGCAAAACATGCAGGCTCAAGCACAGGCTAACGCACAAACACAGCAAGCTGTTGCGCAAACAGAGGCGCAAAAACAACAAGTTATATCTCAAGGTAAAGCTCAGTTAGCTCAGTTACAGTCTCAATTAGACTTACAAAAACTTCAACAAGAGTCTGAAATTAAAAAAGACTTAATGGCTAAGGAGTTTGAGTACAACATGAGAATAAGAGGTGTTGACGGTGAAAACCTCAAGGAGAAAGAAAAGTATAAAGAAGACAGAAAAGACGATAGAACTAAACTTCAAGCATCTCAACAAAGCGAACTTATTGATCAAAGAAAAAACAACAAACCACCAAAAGACTTTGAATCTTCTGGTAACGATACCTTAACGGGTGGGTTTGGCTTAGGTTATTTCGAACCTAGGTAATAACTAAATATAGTATCCTTTAATATTTTATCTTAACATGGAAGAAGAAAACACAGTAAGCCAGGAAGAACTGGTTCAAAAAGAAGATTTAAACGACGGTGTCGTTAAAGTTGATTTTAGAAACGTTAACAAAGAAGAAAATGTATCAAGCGAAAATGATGAAGAGACCGGATTGCGGGTGCAAGATAGCGACGTGCAACTGCCAGCAAGCGGAGATGCCCCAGCCGATCAACTTGAGAGCGAAGAGCCCAGTGAAGTACGGAGCTCCGACGAAGAAGAACCCTTACAAGATGATGGAGAGCCCGCTAGCGAAGTACGGGTGCTCGAGGAAATAGTAGACGAAGAGGAAGAACCTGAAGAAGATTTAGTTGAAGACACTCAAAGCCAAGAGCAAGAGGTTTTAGAAGCAACTGAAGAAAAGGTTGATGTTAATCTACCTGAAAACATCGAGAAACTAGTTGAGTTTATGAATGAAACTGGTGGTAGTTTAGAAGACTACGTTAGATTAAATCAAGACGTAGATGCTTTAGACCAGGAACAATTAGTTAAGGAGTACTATAAGAGTACTAAACCACATCTCGATGATAGTGAAATTGATTTCTTGATTGAAGATAGTTATTCTTTTGACGAAGAACTAGATGAAGAAAGAGATATAAAACGTAAAAAACTGCTTTACAAAGAAGAAGTTCAAAGAGCTAAAGATCATTTGAACGGTATGAAAAGCAAGTATTACGAAGATATTAAAGCTGGAAGCAGGTTAACACCTGAACAGCAAAACGCGGTTGATTTTTTCAATCGTTACGAAGAACAAACAAAAGAATCATCACAGCTGGCAAAAAAGCAAGCATCGGTATTTCAAAGTAAGACAGATAATGTCTTTAACCCAGAGTTCAAAGGTTTTGAATATGAAGTGGGTGAAAAAAAGTATCGATTCAATGTTAAGGATGCTGGTAAGGTAAAAGAGAACCAAAGCGACATTAGTAATTTCACTAGAAAGTTTCTAGGACAAGACAATACTATAGGTGACGCTAAAGGTTATCATAAAGCCTTGTTTACAGCGATGAACGCAGACGCTGTAGCTAATCACTTTTACCAACAAGGTAAAGCTGACGCTGTTAAGGAAACCTCAGCACGTTCTAAGAACGTTAAAATGGACCCTAGAGGTCAACATGAGGCTGCTACACAGGTTGGTGGAATGAAGGTAAGAGCAATTAGTGGTGATGATTCTCAAAGACTGCGTGTTAAAATTAGTAAATAACTCTAAAAACATAAATAAATGAGTTTTTTAACACAGGGTGGTTTCCCAGCAGGTTTAACTCCTGCACCAACTAAAACATTGTTCGATAAGAACTATTTAAACATCGCTGGTAACGACTTTAACTTTACCAAGCAGTTTTTACCAGAAGTCTACGAAAAAGAAGTAGAGCGTTACGGTAACAGATCTGTTTCATCTTTCCTTAGAATGGTAGGCGCTGAAATGCCCATGGCTTCTGATGAGGTTGTATGGACTGAGCAAGGTCGTTTGCACATCGCGTACGATGGAGCTAAAGTAGCTACAAACAACACCGCTACCGATCACACGATTAACATCACTGGTCACTCTATCCGTCAAGGTCAAACTATCGTTATCTCTAAAGGTTTCGATACTGTTAAAGCTTACGTACAGTCTGTTGCTACAAACTCTATTGAAGCATACGCGCTTACTCAAGCAGACTGGCCTGCTAGTTTCGTTGCAGCTTCTAATCCAGAACTAAAAGTATTTGTTTACGGTTCTGAGTTTGCAAAAGGATCTGCTGGTATGCAAGGGTCTGTTGACGCTGGTTTCCAAAAGTACACGAACTCTCCTATTATCATGAAAGACAGATACTCAATCAATGGTTCTGACACTGCTCAGATCGGTTGGGTTGAAGTTACTTCTGAGCTAGGAACATCAGGTTACTTATGGTACTTGAAGTCTGAGCACGAAACTCGCTTGCGTTTTGAAGACTACTTGGAAATGACTATGGTAGAAGCTGAAAAAGCAACAGAAGCAATCAATATTCTTGACACTGACGGTTCTACAGATACTGGTCACAATGTTAGAGGTACTGAAGGTTTGTTCGCTGCTATTCAAGATCGCGGTCTACAGTTTAACGATCACGACTTTGACAACGCTAGTGGTTTGACTGGTTTAGGTGAGTTTGATATTATTCTTCAAGAATTAGATAAGCAAGGTGCTATCGAAGAAAACATGCTTTTCTTAGATCGTGGAACTGCTCTAGCGATGGATAATATGCTAGCTCGCGCTAACTCTTACGGAACTGGTGGTACTTCTTACGGAGTATTCGAAAACAGTGAAGACATGGCTTTGAACTTAGGATTCTCTGGATTCCGTCGTGGTTCTTACGATTTCTACAAAACTGACTGGAAATACTTGAACGATGCTGCAACTCGCGGTTTAACTCAAGATATTGATGGTGTTCTTGTACCAGCTGGTGTTTCTACTGTATACGATCAAACGTTAGGTAAAAATATCCAACGTCCATTCTTACACGTTCGTTACCGTGCTTCTGAAGCAGACGATCGTCGTATGAAGTCTTGGATTACTGGTTCTGTTGGTGGTAACTACACTAGCGACATCGATGAAATGAACGTACACATGCTTTCTGAAAGATGTTTGTGTGTTCAAGGAGCAAACAACTTCGTATTGTTCAAAGACACAGCTTCATAAGCAGTGATTTAAAAAGTCTTACCCTCGTCATTGTGACGGGGGTAATTCTTAACTTTATTATATAATTTTATTATGGCAACTAAAGAGAAAAAAGCTCCTGCTAAAAACACGTGGGAGATAAAAGACAGATATTACTATTTAATTGGAAATAAAAAACCAGTTGTAATGACAGTACCATCAAGGCATACGGCTAAAAGACCCTTGCTTTGGTTTGACGAAGAGTTAGGTTATCAAAGAGAGCTGAGATATGCTACTAACCAAAGAAGCCCTTTTGCGGATGAGCAAGAAGGAACTTCTACTCTTGAGCACGTTATTTTTAGAGATGGTTCATTATTTGTACCTAGAGAAAAACAAGCTTTACAAAAGTTTTTATCCTTGTATCATCCTCTTGTAAACGTGATGTTTGCTGAGTTTGACGCAGTAGCGGAAGCTGTTGATGATTTAGAATACATTCAAATGGAGTTAGCCGCCTTAAACGCAGCTGCTAATATGGATGTTGATCAAGCAGAGGCTATACTTAGGGTAGAATACGGTTCTAAAGTTGTAGGCATGACATCTAAGGAACTAAAAAGAGATGTTATATTATACGCTAAGAATAATCCAGAATTACTCTTACAACTAGCTAATGATGAAAACGTTGTTATTAGAGCTGTTGGTGTTAGAGCTGTTGAAGCTGGTATTTTAAAATTAGCGGATGATCAAAGAACATTTAACTGGGCTAGTAATGGTCGTAAGATCATGACAGTACCTTTTGATGAAAATCCTTATTCAGCATTAGCAGCATTTTTTAAGACTGATGATGGTGTGGAAATTTATCAAAGCATTGAAAAAAGGTTGAAATAAACAGTTGAGGGGTGATTATATAATTTAGTCACCCCTTCAACAAAAAAATACAAAATGGCAATAAGTGTAGACACCGTATATCAAAGAGTATTGGCTATACTCAATAAAGAACAAAGAGGTTATATAACACCTGAGGAGTTTAACCTATTTGCCAACCAAGCTCAACTAGACATATTTGAGCAATACTTTTATGACATAAATCAGTTTGGAAGGTTACACGGTAATGACACCGAGTATTCCGACATGCTTGATAATTTGAACGAAAAGATAAGTCATTTTGAAAAATCAGCTACTTTAAGTTATTCTAATAATCATTTTCAATTACCAAGTGATTTATATAGAGTAGGAACTCTTGTGTATAGCAACACTGAAGTTGAAAGAGTAAATAAAAACGAATACTTATATATATCTAAATCGCCTATAGCTAGACCATCTGACAGCCGACCTATATATACCAAAGACCTTAATGGTTTTAAAGTTTACGGCTCAACGGAGTTTAACAACAGTAAAACTGTAACTATAAACTACGTCAAAGAACC
>Ga0181389_1000398_pt1 | contig 17963 bp, 22 predicted proteins | sample 12SPOviralmetaG_FD_130121 | JGI IMG/M metagenome (GOLD analysis project Ga0181389, IMG submission 130121) | Marine viral communities from the oligotrophic San Pedro Time Series (SPOT) site, San Pedro Channel, CA, USA - 12 SPOT_SRF_2010-06-29 | ecosystem: Environmental > Aquatic > Marine > Strait...
ACCGACGATGTTAGCAATGCGCGCTCTCGTTTTCTGCACGCCCTACCCGTAGGAGTGCGGCGTGCGCGCCTCCTTGCCGCTCTTGCTGTTGTGGCATGGATGGCACAGTGGTTGATGATTGAGTGGCTGCCAAAACGCACCACCGAGGCGCACAGGCGTGATGTGATCGACGACCTCGGCGAGTCGTCCGCACTCCACGCACACTGGCGACTCTGCAAGAAAGGCACGCCTGTACTTACGCCAGCGCGTTGAGTTGTAGCGCGGTTCCTTGTGTCGCCTGGCGTGCATCGCCTTGCGCTTTGGTGGGTCGGGCATGCTAGGCATTGTTGAGCATGTGTTCGATGTGCTTCATCTTGGCCACTTCCTGCGCTGCTTGCTCTTCGCGGTCGCGCTTGATGTAGTTGTTGTATCGGCGTTCGTGCCAGTCATAGTCGCGCCTTAGCTGCTCCTTGTCCACCTTCCGCACCGCGCGTTGCGGTACGTTCTTAGCGCTGCGCGTATACCACGCCGCCGCTACTGGTCTCCACTTGTCTACGGCTCCGTGTTTCGTGCGCCAATTGCGCGCCTCGTAGTAGGTGTAGAAGTCCTTCGCCCATCCTTCTGCGTGGTTGGCGTGGTTGCTGCCCTCACGATCCATTAGGTGCAAGAAGTAGTCGCGCACTTGCTGCCAGTGCATCGGTGTCTTTTCATTCTTCTTTATCTCATCATTCATCTTATTAGTTTGAGTATTAGAGTCTGTATTAAGTCTTTGTATTACGGGTAGAAGCTGGCTTCCACCCTCCTGTGCAGTTGCTTCCACCCTAGTGTGCAATTGCTTCCACCCTAACGTGCGTTTGCTTCCACCCTCCAGCGCCTCCACGTGGCCCAAATCAATGAGCTTATTGACTGCCGCGGATGCTGTCCGACGCGACACGTGTAGCAGCTTCGAGAAGCCCGTGTTTGTCATGAAGCATGGTTTGCCATGTTCGCTGTACCCGTAGATCACGGAACCCACCAGGCGCTCGGTTACGTTCAAGCCTTCCAAGTTCCATATGTGAAGCGGCAATATGATGTGCTTGCGCGCCATCAGTGACCCGCCCAGCCGAAGAAGCTGGCGTCGTAACCTGCGTCACCTTCATTGGCAAATACGGGCGTAACCTTCAACGTCATCTTGGCCTCACGATACGCGGGCAACAGCTTGTTTTTGTTGCCTAAGCTGCGCGTGTGCTGGTAGGCCATGCGTTGCGCCTCGTGGCGGCTGCTCACGTACCATACAACGCGCTCCTTTGGGTTGTCGCAGGTGAACACCGCTTTGTACGTCTTACTCATGGCTTGCCTGTATTGCTTGAAAGATTTGGAAAGCTACCTGTGGCACAATGGCGTTTCCGTATGCCTTTATTGACTCTCGTCTCCACTTTGGAAAGGTGATGCCGTCCAACCGGGCGGGAAGCCCATCATCTCCTCCACAAACACGGGCGACAGTTGGGAAGTCTTGCCAGTAGCTGCCCTCACTCGCTTGGTCATGCTGTCTTGATTCTCCTTGCCCGTTATCTTGTCGCTCTCCTGCGCCATAGGCGTTGGCAGCCACGATCCAAATTCGGTCTCTGCGGTGCGGCGCGTTGACGCTTGCAGCTGGAAGAACGACCGGGCAGACTTCGTAGCCTTCACCTTCCAAGTCAGCGCACACCGTGTCGAGAACCAGCCCGTCATTCCAACTAAGGAGACCACGAACGTTCTCTGCCACGACATAGGTGGGGCAAGCTTCTCGAATGATTCTAAACATTTCCGGCCACAGATATCGATTGTCGGATGTCCCGGCCCGCTTTCCTGCTGCACTAAAGGGTTGGCACGGGAACCCTCCCGAAATGATGGATACACGTCCGCGAAACGGAGTTGCGTCAAAGGTTTTGACATCGTCGAAAGATTGTGATTTTGGAAAATGATGGTTGAGTACTTGGCGGCAAAACGGGTCGCGCTCTACGTGAAAAGCGTTCTCCCATCCCATCCACTGTGCAGCAAGGTCAAAGCCTCCAATTCCTGAAAAAAGACTCCCGTGAATCATAGCACGCCGTTCTTCTTCATCATTTCCACCAGTTCCAAGAAGTCTTCGAGCGTTAGCGCGGCAATGGGCGCTTGATGGTTGCGCTTGTGAATGACGACGTTGTAGTGTTCGCTGTCTTGAGGCATGCGCTGCAAAATGCTGTGTATGTCAATGCTGCGTTCATGCGCTTTGAGCTGGAGGTAAAACGGGTCCGTGCCAGTCAAGTCCACGCCTTGATCGTCGAGCTTTTGGTTAACGTACCCTGTACGCTCCACCGTGCCGCCAAACATCCGCTGCCACACCTTCGCAATCTTCAGCTCGAACCGCTTGCCCTTCTGTCTTGCGTTGATCATAGGTTGATTTCCATTGCTGGCGCCCAGTGTGGCGCGTCCATCATCCAACCGTCCTCGCCTTCGTGTCCGTGGGCGCTTTTGCCGTCCCACGCCTTCCAGCTACGCAACAGGCGCTCCCACTCTAGGTGACCGCGCGCGATGTAGTGTGGCTCTAACTCGACGACTTGCACGTGGTGCGGTGCGCTACTCTCAACAGCAAGGATAAAGTAGCTGCTGGACTCCATGCCCATAATCTCTGCGGCGCGTTGGTAGATGGCCGCTTGCATGTAATACTTGAAGTCGTAAATGGTGCGCTGTAAGCTATGGTGGCTCACGTTCTGAGTAGTCTTCAAGTCCAAGATGAACCAATCGCCTAAGCCGTCAATAATGCCTCGGTGTGGGATGCCGCATTGCTCAATCTCAAACGGCTTTTCAAATTCCTTGCATTGACGCACCATCGGCCCGGCGTAGGGATGATCAAGCACGCGGTTGGCAATCAAGCGAATATCGAGCGCCTCTTTTGGCGTCAATATGTCCTTGTCGGCGTTCTCTTCTTTGAAGTCCAGGTACTTGTTACCTGCGCGCCTCCCGTCCCAAATCACTGTACTTACCTCGTACTTGTCCGGCTCCAAAATGGCGCGGTGTACCAACGTGCCAAACGTCATGGCGGCCGTCTCTTTGCGCGGTGCAAGTTTGTAATGCAGAAACGCCAGCGGCGAACGTGAGAACGCTTTTAGGCTGCTAAACGACAGCGGTGTGTACTCTTCTTTACTTGACAACATAAATCTTGTTTCCCGTTAGTTTGTACAATCTCTCTGAGATAAACTTGAGCCTATGACGAAAGCCGCGTTCGCGTGATGCCGTCATCTCGTGAATGGTCTGTGTATCGTCTTTGGAGTGACTCACGGCGGCCAGTATCGCCCAACGCTCATGTCGTAGGCGGCTAATCTCCTCGACGACCTTAGGCGGATACATTCGGTCCTTGTATTCAATGGTGCGTGGCTCTCCCATCAGAATGGGAGGTTGCCTTTGTCCTGCTTGACCTGCTCCACGCTCAGCTCGGGCAAGTCCTCAATGAACGGATTCTCGCCCGTGTACAGCTTCGACAAGTCGATGTACTTCGACGCCTCCTGAGCGAATGCAATCAAGTTCTCCTCGACTGGACGCTTGACGCCTGTCAAGTTGTACTTGGTGTCCATGCCTTTCCCTTGGCGCACGATAACCAGTTCGTATGCGGTCCAGTGATCGTCACGAAACAACATTGCCATTTGGTCAATGATGCTGCGTTGCGTAAATGACCAAACCTTAATACGCCCGTCGCCGCCGCTCTCGGTGTCGTATTCCCACACTACAAACGCAAGAAACTTCTTCGGGCGCTCGTCGCTAATAGCGTGTTCCGGGCGTGGCGCTTCGGGTGACCAACGAACGGGCTTTCCGTCGCAAAACAGTTCGTAACCAGTTACGGGCTTGGACAAAAGGCGCACACTGCGCTTGTCGTTGTCTTGAAGTCTAACGTAATCGCTGCCGACGCTGTCGGACTTTGACAAGAAGTTGAAGATGTCTTCGGACATGGTTGGGTTTTTTTGTGGACCCAAGTACGCCCCGAAGTTAGGCAGGGAATAAAATTATTTTTCCCTCTTATCAACAGCCTTATGTTCACGCCACGCCTTGCGCAGTCGTAACACGTTGAGAATGACAAGGGTAAGTGCGCCCAATGCGCTAACGCTCCAGTCGACGACCTCTTGCCAGCGGGCTACTTCCCACCCAACCCACGCTAAATTCAGCGCTAACAAGTCGCTCCCGTCCGTCATTTCTCCAAGGTACTGAGCGCCAGCGGTAACACACCAACAAGACACATAACAATTGTTGGCCACGTCACGCCGTGCAATACAACCTGTTCACATGCCGTTGTCACGATCAAGCCGCCCATGGTGTTTTTAGTCGACCAGCGCAACCTTCGGCCCGCGCTTTTAGCGACCTCTCCCGTGGCTTCTGTTGCGCTCCTCACCCATCTGCCGAACTTAGCCATCATACACCCACATTACGCCGTCGTGCTTGTCCGGGTCGCAATCGACATGCACAAACGTCTTGCCGATACCAATGCGCGTAAAACCTGCGGCAAGTAGCCCAGCAACGATGCGCATGCGTGCCTCGCTGTTGACCGCTGCAATGTCTGCGGCAAGTCCTTTTAAGTGGCTGCTGTTGCGGCTGGCGCTGTATGCCCTGCGAATTAAGCTCTCGTTGTAGGCGCGTGTACGGAAACCGCTGGTGATGCGGTACGGAATGCCGCTGCACGCTCTGGCGTCGTCCAGCATCTCTAAAAAGTCCGCATCCATATTCGACCCGCTGCCAGGTACGTCGGGACTATCGAACTCGGTGTGCGTGAAATACTTCATCACTTCTCCTTGCGCTGTATTACAAACCAATCGCCATCGTAGCACATCACCGTTATGCCGTCATAAGAGCGATCCATTTGGAAGTATGCTTGTCCGTCAATCCGCGTGCCGTTGGTGTAGTCGTCGCTGTTTACAGTGATTCGGTAATAGGTGTTTGCGCTAATTGTGTCGTCGCTTTTAAAGCGCAACATGCGGCCCTCGTTATCTGCGACCTTTGGCAAATACACCCTATTAAAACCATTTGAACCAGTCCAGGTCGTCATGTACACAAACCCGTTAGTGCTATCTACGTCGATGACATGATTACTGCCACTGCTGCACGTAATAAGTTGAGCGGGCGTAAAGTTCATAACGTTACCTGCTCGTATGTCGTTTAAACCACTCGATACGGTGTCGGTCAAGACGTTACCTGCTGGCGCAAATTTATCGCGTGGGTTTTCGCTGTTGTACTGATCGCTTCTAAAGCTGATGTTTGACACGCTAGTGTTAAAATGCCATCTCTCGATGTCAACCTCGCTATCGTTGGCGTTGTAGCTCATCTTAAACATAACGTGGTCGTCGCTGCTCTCAATGATTAAGTTGTACGGCCAAACAAACTTGGCCGCCGTCGTAATTACAAAACGTCCTGAACGAATGCGATGTGGCAATTGCGTGTTGGTCAGTATCTCAAGCACGCCAAGACGGTGCAGACTGTATGGAGTGCTAGTTTGTGAACTGGTCCACGTTGCCGGGTTGCCTCCCGTGCCGCCTGTAAAACTACCGCTGCCCCATTGCACACTGGAACCGCCTGTTGTGTAACTGACGGCAGTATTGCCCGCAATAACATCTGTCTGTTCTAATTCAACTTGGTTGGCTGCTGTTGTAATACTGCTAAACACAACCTCATCGCCGATACTGTCTGCGCTGTCTCCTGCGTAGACATTCAGCAGAAACAAAACGTTGTTGGTAGGCAACGAAGCCACAATGTCGCCACCAGCGCCATTTAAGACGGGTACGTTCAACGTAACGTCTAGCCCTACTTGATCGCTTACCAACTCAGGAACTTGGATGCTTACTTGACCTATGTTCTCAAAGCCTGCGCTTTTAAAGTATGACCCAAGCACTACCTTCTTAGTGCCTGGTGTTCCCGTCCAACCCGTGTCCGTGTAATATTGACTCCCAAATTTTATTGTGAAGTCACCTCGCACAGTGTGGTTATTGATGTAGTTGTTTTCCGACGCGACGGCTGCAATTTCGATGTTGTAGTTGAGCGTTAGCAGATGCGTACTTCCTGCAAAATATGTGCGGTCGTCATCAGCCAACGTGATCTCCGGCGATGCACTAGACAAGCTCGTGAAGTCTGTGTTGAACTGAAACAGAAACTCAGACGCCTTTGTTGTTCGCTTGCGCAACACCCTCTTGATTGGTGGGCTGTACTCTATGGTATTGCCTGCCAATTTCTTGATGTTCGTGCCATTGGTTACGGCCACCGCATTTTGAAACGCACTCTTGACTTCTGAACTCAACGTGTAAGCACTACCATCAGCAGTTTGGGCGAACATATCGCCAGCAATGATCGTCCCTTCGCTTACGCGCTGCAATACGTTGTAAGGCAAGAAGTACCAACAACCTCCCGCTTGAAACACCCTAGCGTTAAACGATATGGCAACGCTTCTTAACATGTCGTAGGCGTTGTAATATTCCGTTGGTACGCTTCCCGGCAAGCTCGGGAGAGTCATTACGCCCTCGCCTAGATAGTCGCTTCCGCTGTACCCGTTCGGCTCTATGTCGTTGAAGTAGGTTAGGAATTGGTCCGAGCTATTCCATAAGCCATGCGACCGCGTTTCAGCTAATGCCGCGCGAATAAAGTTCGCGATGTATCCCGGTGACGTTGTCAACGCGTCCACGGTCGTTTGCTTTAACTGGTTTATGTCATCCGCAGCAGTAAAGTTGACGGCGCTGGGCATTGGCTCGTCGGCCATTTGCATCTGCTCCAAAAACATAACGCCACGCCAAAACACCTTTTGACCTGACGTGCCTGGTTCGCTCAACACCTCGACCAAAATTTGCGCCTCTACTGCGAGAGGCACGATCGTATTTAACCATGTGTCAAAGGCGCCGCCTTGATTGTACAAGGTGAAGTCTAGCTTGGACGGGATAATGGGCTGGTACTCCTCTTTGTTGTCGCCTTCGTAAGTCAAAACGAAGCCGGGCGTACCGACGACGACTTCACTACTCGTGCCGCTAAAGGTGTCGTCGTAAATATTAATTCGGAACTGGTCGCCCACGTCGTTGGCAAAGTCGCCATAAAATCTTACCGCCATTAGAATCCTCTTACTCTGTTCCGGTCAATCTGTGATCGCTCGTTGCTAATCAAAATATCGCTTCCTCTAATCATGCCCGTCACGGTTACGTTACCGCCGCCCATCATATCGCGCAGCTTGTTTAGCGGTGCAACGACCTCCGGGTTTATGGCTGAGGTACCTGGTCCCTCTCCGACCATAGCCAAGGAAGCGCCTGTAAACATGCCGCCGTCGGCCATCTGCGGTATACCCATACCCGCGCCAAGGAAAGACCCAAGACCACCTTTGACCGCTGCCGATCCTGGGAACAGAATACTTAAAGCAGCAAACGCGGCAAGCATTGCGGCAAGTTTTAAAACCATTTGCTCTAGTAAGTCCAACATAAAGTCGCCAAAGCTCTTACCGCCTTCACGCAATGCGCTGAATGCTTGCATGAAAAAGCCCGGTAGTTTGTTAGCTGCGTAGTTGCCAAGCTCAACCATTGCATCGAGCGGCAACTTAACCGCTTCGGATACGCCTTCCATGCTTGTCTTTAACTCATGGTTGGCCATGCTTGCCGCCATGATGTCGCTGGCCATTGTGCCTTGCAGCTCCTTGGCCATGCCCATAGTTAGCAACCGCGACTTCTCGACGGCTAGTAATTGTTCTTTTTGCTTGACTTCGGCAGCTGGTGATGTTGGCGCGGTGGTTTCGGTTACTGCTGGTGCATCGGGCAAAGTACCAAATGCCATGGCTTCGTCGAAGGCGTCTAGCATTGCAGCAGCTCCGGCAAAATGGCCTTCCGCGTTTACGCCGCCTACATTTTGCTTAATGAACAACGCGTAATCAACTGCCGCCTTCATTTCTTCGCGGATTGCGTCCGCGTTGCCCTTGTGCGCTGTCTTGGCTTTCTCTGATAAGTTAAATATCTCCTCGCGTGACGCAACAAGATCAGCTTCCGAAGCGCTTGCTCGTTGCAGTGATTTTGTGAAGTCGTCAAGTATGTTAGTAGCAGCCTCAAGCAAACCGGACTTCTCTGCAAATTCACCCAATGCCAAGGTGATGTTGTCCATAGCCGTCGAAAACTTACCGCTGATAGTTTCGGACAGGTTGGACATTGCGTCGTTGGCAAACCCGCCTTCGCTGGCCATGTTTGCAAGCGCTTGGTTGTACTGATCCACGGTAACCGAACCCGCGCCGAACTCCATGTTCGCGTCGCCCGTTACCTTTTTTAGCTCTGCAAAAATTGGAATACCGCGCTCAGCTAATTGGTTGAGGTTCTCAAGCTCCACCTTGCCTTTCGCTTGGACTTTCGAGAATGCCGCCGCAATGTCGCCAATGCTGTTACCTGATGCAGCAGCGATGTCGCCAAGCATGCGCAAACGATCATTGACGTCGTCCATACCCGTCCCGACCGCAATCAACTGTCGCGCGCTACGGCTGACCTCCTCAAGCTGAAACGGTGTAGACGCTGTAAACTTGTTGAGCTTGCTAACCATCTGGGCTGCACCTTCCGCGCTGCCCATAATAGACCGAAAGCCGACCTTCAACGTTTGCAACTGAGCGCCGCTCTTAATGACAGCAGTCAAGCCAGCACCAACGCCAGCGGCTATTGCCATCCCTGCCTTACCCGCAAGCGCGGAAATTTCACCGAAGTTCCTCTTGAAGTTGCTCTTGGTGCGGCGCAAGTCCGCGTTAAGTTTGGTCAAGCCTTTTTTGCTTAGACCGATTGTAACTTTTAGATCCTTAAGTTTTGCCATTTGACCACGCTTTGAGTGTGTGTTCTAGGAGCTTGTTCGAACGCTTCTTCTTCTTCTCCTTCTTCTCCCACGGAAAGATAACAAGGTCGCGCGGCTTGATACTCTGTCCCTTCTTGCCGTGCGGCTGTAACATGATCGTGGCAAGCCACCGCGTCCGCTCCCATTCCATCTGTTGCTTCTGCTCCTCGTCCTTGGCGTTGCCTTGTGCGGCTGCGCAGAACTCCACAAACGTCATGTCGTAAAACGCAAAAGGGCTGAACCGTAAACGGCCCAACCCTATCTGCATACAATCTTCGAAGGTTAACGGTTCCGCTTCACCTTTTTTTTTCCGCGCCACCGCCCATGAGCTTGGTGATAGACGCGCCCAAAATCTCAAGGTCTTGAACCTCGATAAGTCCCAAGAAGTCGTCAAGCTCGTACTTGAATTCGACTCCCGCATGTTTCGCTCCGCTTTGTGCCATGAAGTACACAAACGAACCAACCTCCACAACGTCGTCGCCAAGGTTGCTAATGTCAATGTTTGCTTCGCGCTTGGCGTTAGCCAGGGCGCGCATGTCACAACGCAAACGAAACTCTTTGCCGCTAAGCTCAATCTGCATTACGCTTCAACAAATGCGATTGATCCCGACAACTCGATTGTTGCGCTGTAAGTAACGTTGTCCTCTGTGCCTCCGCTGGCTTCGATAGAAGTCACGAATGCGGTGGCGCATGTGAAGTGATTGTCAGCCGTAGCGTCAAGGCCAAAGATGATGGCAAACGAAGTACGGGCGGCAAAATGCCCCATCAAGGTTGACACCGCTTGGCCTGTGGCCTCGTCAACCAAACCACTAACGCTGATGCTTCCGCTACGCGTAGACTCCAACAGCTCACGGAAACCGCTGCTGTCTTTGCTGGTTGTGTCGCGTGTCTCCATCGACAAGCTGATGCTTCCTTCGGTCTGGTCTGGCAATGCAGAACCACCGATTTTGAGTAAGTAGACGCTTCCGTTAATAATGCCGGCCATTATTCTTTTTCCTTTGTGTTGTTTGCGATGATCGCGTTGAACAACAGGTCAACGTAACCGAAGACCCTGTCGTCTTTAATGCTTGGCGTAAGGTTTACAACAACCTTTGCGAAGGCCAGAAGCGCAATGAGCAACTCAGCCCAGTATTCCGTCATGAAATCCATAAGACCAATTTACACGCTTTGCTTTAAATGCAAGTCGGTATTATGCAATTTGCCGTATGGCTGCGTGGGTGTAACTATGCCACAAAACCTGTTTGACGGATGAACTGCCGCTTCCCGCCCTTAAATAATAGAACAGTGGAACAATGTACTCGCCCGCTTCCGCATAAAAAACGCACGTGCCGCCCGTGCCGTCGTACTGACTGCCAAACAAGTCTTTAGTTGTACGCATGTTCAGTTTCTTGTTTGACCATGCGCCAGAGCTGCCCACCTTAAAACCAGGCGCCAAAATCATTTTCACCTCGTTAGCGTCTGAGCTGCTTGTATTTTGCACAGCGACAAAAATGTTGAACTCGTACCACCCGTCAACAGGAACAATGTATTCGCCCAAAGAGTTGCAGTTGCTGTTTTGATCTAGTTGCACCGTCCACAAATCGCCATACACAGGCGAGGAAGGAAGTGAACCCGTGCCGCTGGACCTTGTACCTGATACGCTAGAAACGGAAGTGTCCCAGCGCAAAAACCCCGCGCTTGTTGGAATTGTAAATCTTCCGTTGCTCTCGTATGCTCCGGCCCATACTGCCTGTTCTGCGGGAAACGCTTTAGCGCCCGTTTGCACGCTGTCCAATTTCGTTTTGTCGGCGGCGCTTAGGCTACCCGCCGCGCTTGTTGTTGCTGCGGTAATTGATATTGCCGGCGTCGTGCCTCCGCTGCTCGCGATTGGAGCCGTACCCGTTACGGAAGTGACACCGCCACCGCCACCGCCCGAACCATTTGCAGCCGCTGTAATTCTGCCTTGAGCATCAACTGTTATGTCGGCTGCGGTGTAGCTGCCAGCGGTCACCGCTGTATCGTCAAGGTTAACAACAACGTTTCCCGTGGTTGGGCTTGCTGTTAATCCTGTCCCTCCTGTCACGTCGTCAACTGGAACCGTGGGAATGGTTGGCTTGTTTAAGATTTCCGCGTCGCCGCTTGTTGCATTCCAGTCTGCATTTACGTTGACCTCTGCGCCCGCTTCAATGCCTGTGAGCTTTGTACGCTCGTCGCCTGTAATAATTGCGCCGCTACCCGCGTCGCTTACGTCGTTGTGAGTAGTCACTGAACCATCGGCGCTAACCTTGGCCGTGTTCGCGGTAATTGCGTTCGCTTGCCCCGACGTTATACCCGTCTTGGCTGTGTTCGCCGTGATTGCGCTTGCTTGCCCGGAAGTAATACCTGTCTTCGCCGTGTTAGCCGTAATCGCTGACGCTTGGCCCGATGTGATCGTGGTTGTATCACCAGCCAACGCGGTCGAGCTTGTTGTGCCTAGCTCTAGCAATGGCGTGTCGCCCTCTAACGCTGTACCCGCTGACGTGCCAAAGCCCGGGAAGGTCGTCTTTGCTGTGTTCGCTGTGATTGCACTCGCTTGTCCCGAAGTAATGCCTGTCTTTGCGGTGTTAGCTGTGATTGCGCTCGCTTGTCCCGAAGTAATACCTGTCTTTGCGGTGTTGGCGGCAATCGCGCTTGCTTGCTCCGAAGTAATACCCGTCTTCGCGGTGTTGGCTGTTATTGCGTCCGCCTGTTCCGAGGTTATACCCGTCTTGGCGGTGTTGGCGGTAATGGCTGACGCTTGGCCGGAAGTAATACCTGTCTTGGCAGTGTTCGCCGTGATTGCGCTTGCTTGGCCCGCTGTAATCGTGGTCGGCGTATTGTCAAGGTCGCCGTAATCAATGCCGGAAGTTGAACCAGTGAACCGCACCTCTAAAGGAAACGTCGTTACAACATTGCCATTAGCTTGGCCGGCAACCAACATGCCCGTTGTCTCGGTGTCGCTTGCGCCAGCAGCAACCGCAAACGTCAACGTGCCTGGGCTTGTCTGCTCTGCCTTGATTAAAGTGGCCGTACCGCCACGCAAAATAGCGTTGGTGGTGGTCACCTTTAACGATGGCTTAGTGTTGTCTGACACGTCACTAAACACGCCAAGCTCGTTTTGCGCTGAGCCTTTCAGGATTTGCAGAATGCTGGTCAAGTCGCCATCGATGCTTTGAAACTTGCCATAAATGGTTTGCGCCACTCCGCTTTGCACGTTAAGGTTGGTACCGTACAACTCGACCGTGCCTGTCAAGCTGTTGACGCTGGTCACGCCGCTACTGCTGCCGCCCGTGTCTAGTGTCGCGGTGTTGCCGTCAATAGTTAGGGAGCCGTTTGATACAATGACTTTGTTAACCGCGCCCGTTGGCGCTCCGTCCACCTCTTCAATGGTCCAGCTATTACCCGGAAACGTGGTGAGCGTTGTTGCGCTTCCGGTACGTTGCACGCGCGTGTTGTAGGTCTGCTCCAATACGTACACGCGTTGATCGCCGTCGAATTGGATGTCGCTTGCGTCAAAGCTGATTGACTGCACCTGTACGCCGCTGATGGTTCCGCTCTGCCTGTCAAGCGCACCGCGAACGGCAATGCCCAAATCCATCACGGTCTCGTAGTCGTCGCCTACGCAATACAACTCCACGCGCGCCGTGTCAACCTTTGACGTGCTTGTCTTGGTGTCGCTGGGCGTAGTGTCAACAACAGTGTAAACCACAAACGGAGCGTCGGCGTCTTGTTGCGCAAGCTCTGGGTAAATGCGATCCGCGCAAATTGCACCGACTGCGCTGCTGTCTTTGAGCAGCTTATAAATTGCCTTGCCTGTCTCCATTATGCTCTGCTCATGTATTTGTCAAACCGCGCGCGATACAATCGAATAAGTTCCGCCGTCATTCGTGGAATTGCTGGCCTCATACCTCGCTCAAAAAAACCTCGGTTTGGACCATTATAGGAACCAGGTCCGCCCATGTGTTTTGGAAGGTCGCCTTCCTCTACAAAGTGCGCAAAATAACCGTCGTTGCGAATGACACCAGCAGCAGGACCAGACATCGTCTTGTCAATTACTCCTGACCGTGGGCCGACCATGACACTGGTTTTGTTTCCCATTACGCCGAAAACTCTAATGCTTCGTTTTAACGTGCCTTTTTGAATGTCATAAGACGGGCCGCGCTTGCCGCCAAATCGCCCGTTTCTCCTGACGTGGATTGTTCCTTTGTGGTTTGTAATGGCCCTTTTTAAACTAGTCATGCCAATTTTGGCCACCTGTTTGTGAATCTTCAAAACTGCCTTTCGGTCGTCAGTATTGCCCCACATAGACACCTTGTCGATTTGCTTTAGTAGCTCATCCATGCCTTCAATACGTCCCGGATGCAGTCCGCCCGAATTGCGCACTGGACCACTTCCGCGACTAGATAAATACTCTCTGACTCTAACGCCCATCCGTGCCTTGCTCTTTGCAGAAAATGCGCATGCCGTCGCGCCGTCCGATTTCTTCAAAGCCCAGCACCTCGTACTTGCGCGCTTCAAATACAATTGTATCGTCTTGCGACATGCTCAACCCGCCGGGCGCGTCGGTTGGGTTTGGGTGGCGTACAATGAAGTTAACCTTGCTTTGTGGAAATACCTGGTGCGCCTTAATGGTCTCGCCCGCGCTGCCCGCAAACCTTACTTCTGCCCACATGTCCGTGTCTGTGGTGGTGGTTACGGTTGGCTGTCCATAGTCGTCTTGCGTCAAGGTCTCTTGGCGGTACGTAATCAACCTGTCTCTGCGTCCTGCGTTCTTCATGGCTGGTAGATAATGCGGAACGGATTAAGCAACGCCTCAAGCCCAAACTTCAAACGCGTAGTCATGGCGCCGATGACCTCTTCTTGCCTGTTCTCGTACAAGTCCGCGACGATCAATCTAATGGCTTGCAACACTGGCGCGGGCATGGTGGTGTAACCAGCCGTGAACGAAACGACGACAGGCATTAATGCGTAATCGTAAGTCTGCGGATAGTCGCGAAACGCAATGCGCGCTGGCCGCGTAATTTCATCCGAGAACCAGTTGCTTGCGTCAAGTGTAGACAGCGCCGCGTAAGTCTTGGTTGCGGTCGTCTGATACTTTACCTCGGTAATCGCGGTAACTGGCCCAATGGGAATGTAGGAGTTGTAAAAGCCTGGCAAGTACCCGCGCGCGGTGTAGCTGCCCAACTTAATATTGCAATGTTCCTCCACCCAGCTAATTGCCGCCGAGCGTAGCGCCGCAATCAAGGTGTCTTCTGCGGTGTTGGTTACGCGCATGTGTGCTTTCAAGTCGGCAACCGTAATGATTGTGTCTTGATCGACTGCGCTTCCGGTAATCTCTACTTGCATGCCCTAAAAATAAGAAAGCCCGACGTGGTGCCGGGCTTTCTCTGAATATGTAGACGACGGCTTACGCAGCCTCGTCGTGGAAAGTGTACGCGGCGGCTCCGTGAAGCACAGCAGAATCGGCGTAACGATGGATGCTAATCCGCACCTGGTGACTAAGGTCCATCGCATATGGGTTGACAACGATGTCAAGGCCACCAAAAAGTCCGAGTACGGCTGCCTGATTCGGGTCAAACATAATCATGGAACCCTCAGAGGCTACACCATTAGCTGGCAGCAAATCAGTTACTGCGTATGGGTAACCCAACGCGCTGAAATTTCCTGCGCTTGTGCGGTCGATGACAGCGTTCACGTTGGCCACAAGTGGGTCGTCAGCAAGGATGCCGTGAGCAACACTGTCGGCAACCACTTTGACGTTGCGCAAATCAACACCTGCGGCAATCAAAGCGGCTTCACCCAAAATCATACCTGCGGCGCTAACTGCGTCGGTATTGTCTCCGTCACCAGTTCCGATGATTGTATCAAACACAGCCTTGTCGATCTGACGGTTCAACTGGGTAATCATGTCATTGGTGATGAGCTGTTCAACAGCGGGTCCGCCCTGCATCATGAGTTGCTCTGTGACAGTAACAAATGCACCGTAACGCGTTGGAGTAAGAGAACGCTTTCCGACTGTGTTCAAAGCGTTACCAACGTTCGCACCCTCAGCAGCAGAAGCAATGGTTGCAGCAGCCGTAACGATTGGCACGTTCACGTTGGAAGTAAGTCCGTTGAGGACACGTCCACCCAAAGACTGAAACAACGTTGGAGCAGCCAAAGCAGCTACGCCAGTGGTTACGTCAGTACCGACAAAGCCAGGAGAGTTGGCCAAAGCCGCACCAGCACCAAACTCACCAGCCTCACCCAACGTCCGCATTGCGCTTGCGGGAATGGACAATTGGCCCTTGATGGTCATGTTGGAGTTGCGCGCCTCGCGCATGGCTTCCTCGGTGTACTCAGCAGCAACACCAGTGACGCGCTTGCCTTGTGACAAGTCACGGACAGCACCAGCCAAGTCGAACCGCTTGTTCATGCGGGCCATTTCGCGCTGCTCTGAGCGTGAACCCTCGCCAGCCAAAACCGCGCTTTCGGCAATCTTTGCGTCTTCGCGCTTGACCTTCAATTGAACGTCCACCTTGCGGATTTCGGAAGCGAGTCTTTCCATTTCGGCGACGTCAGTATCTGACAAGTCGCGCTCTTCGAGTTCAGCGGATTTTTTGACGTCTTCGCGCTGGTCGACGTATTGGGACCGCAGAGCCTGCAAGTCCTTGATTGGGAGATCAGTCATTTTCTTCTTTCTGTTCAGCACGCGCCGTAACTGTCGCGGCTTGATATGCTGGGTAAGTTACGGGAGACACGTCAATCAGTTGGCGCACTTTCTCGATAACTCTCACGCCATCAGCATCGTTGCTTTCTTCCTTGATGGTAAACGCAAAACTGCTTTGTGAGATGTCGCCGCGCTTGATCATGGTGTACAAATCCCGGCCCGCTTGCGTGTCGCTCAACTGCGCCCGATAGTACAACCCGTTCTCATCTTCGGACAGCTCCAGCGTGTTGTTGCTGGTCCGGGCCAATGGCACGCCATCGTGGTTGATAAGCAACCGCACATCGTCGTTGAGTACGTCAGAGAATGCACCTTGCGCAATGCGCTCTTGGAATGGCCCGAGGTCCGTAACGCTGTCGAAAACCGCTGCGTATCCTTCGACAATCAAGTTGTCTTCGTTGGCGCGCATCTCTGCCTTCCGGTATTGCACACCCTTGTCGGCGTTTTTCTGTTGCTTGCGCTCAACTACGCCGTCGAGATACTTGCGCACCTCCGCCACGCGCTCGTGGTCTGTGCCAGGCGTGTTAGTGTAGATGGCCACAATTTGCATGTAGGTGGCCTTGTCGCTGCGCTTGCTGATGTTGTGCAAGGTGCGCTTCACGTAATTAGGTAGGTGATTGTCCGTTGTCATCGCTTGAAATTTTGTCTGAGTATGCGCCAAGGCGGTCCAGCGCGATTTGATTCACTTGCACGGTGTGCGTGTCGCCGCCCGCAGTCGGGTTCAATTCTTCAGTTGCCCGAACCTCGTTAATGTTCATCACGCCGTTTTGCAACATCTGCGTGTAGAACTGTGAGCGCGCTTGCATGTCGCCCCGGAACAAGTCGTTGAGCTTGTACTTGAAGTAGTGTGATCGCGCTTCTTGCAACGTGAGCAGCTTGGAGGCGAGTTCTTGCTCGATGCGCTTTGCCCACGGCAACACTGTATGCCTTGCGAATTGCAGGTTCTGTTGCTCGACGTTGTTGTATGTCGTTTGACTCTCCAACTGAACCAGCGCAGGCGGGACAGAGAAGATGCGACAAATTTCCTCAGCTTGAAACTTGCGCGTCTCAATGAACTGCGCCTCTTCCGGCGCGATGCTGATGCGGTTGTATTTGAATCCAAAGGGTAGAAGTTTAGTTCCGGCTGACGTCATAGACCCGTTCCATGACTTCTGCAACATCTGCATCTGCTCAGACTTTAACGGCTGGTCCGACGACAGCACGCCCGTCATCTGCCCACCATTTCCGAAATACTCTGATCCGTAGTCTTGCGCGGCTTGCGTTAGGCCCAGGTTCTCGCGGTGCAAGTCAATCGGGCTTTTCCGATAGATGTTGCAGACCTCAAGCATGTCCTCTTGACGCACGATCGTGTTGTCTTGCAGCTTGAACACCACAGAGTTGTTAATCACTTTGCGCTCGACGAGGTCGGTATCCACGCACTCCATAGCAATCGGAACGCCACCCGCACCGCGTCGAATAACAGCGTAACCGACGCCTTTTAGGACCGCGTTCGAGATAACTGTCTCCCAAAACATAAACGGCGTTTCGTATGGATTGGGTCTAAACGTGCAAACGTCAATGGCCGGATGGTCCAATACAACGTCGCGGCGCTGGCCGTTGGTCACGTACAAGTTCAAGCCCAAACTGCTGATGGTGCTTGCAATTTTGTACACGCAAGCGTAGACAGTCGACAAGCGCATGCCCGTATCGTGCGTAACGTTTGCGCCAGCTTTGGTTACTCCGTAGAGGCCAACAGCGGCCAAAATATCTTCGGGACGATCTAGCCCAACGCGGGCGCGTGCCTGTTGAACAAACTTCTGTAAACGGTTGGCCATGTTGCAAGGTAAAAAATAGGGCGATGCACCGTTGCGCACCGCCCTATAACCAAAAAACTTAAACCTGTCACAAACTCAGCACCTCAAGAAGAGGCTCTTGCTCTTGTGCATTGTTAAAGTAACAACCCATTGCCATAATAGACGCCACCACACCGTCCACTTTTTGGCTCTCGCTGTTTTTCTTTTTGGTCACTTTTATGTTGTCTGCCTCGTCGCGCGCAAGGTGAACGCAGCCCATTTGCCACCTTAAAACCTCGTGCGCGCCGTGAATAATTTCACCGCGACACATTAAAACCTCGAATTGTTTGGTCGGGTAGCTCATCGACGCGTATCCCTGGCCGAACGGCTGGCACTCGATGCCGTCCAAAAACGGGACCACCAAATGCGCAATGTATCTATCGTAAGCCAGCGCCCGCAGGTCGTATGTCTCCGCCAATCGCATGATATGGTGTCTAACCGCAATCATATCGGTCACATTTCCCTCGGTAATACTGACCAACCCTTCGCGCTCGAAGTGTCTGTAATCGATGCCGCCGCTCAAGCTCTTGCTCTGCGCCTTCTCTTCGTTTACGAAGTGGTGACACTTTAAATAGAAGCAATCCTTTGCGTCATCGCGGAAAATAAGCGCCACAGCCGTCAAGTCTTTGGTACTGGACAGG
>Ga0181389_1000400_pt1 | contig 17869 bp, 12 predicted proteins | sample 12SPOviralmetaG_FD_130121 | JGI IMG/M metagenome (GOLD analysis project Ga0181389, IMG submission 130121) | Marine viral communities from the oligotrophic San Pedro Time Series (SPOT) site, San Pedro Channel, CA, USA - 12 SPOT_SRF_2010-06-29 | ecosystem: Environmental > Aquatic > Marine > Strait...
GGCAAAATCGCCCGCGGCACAATTTTAATTAATTCCAACTACCTTTTTACAGGAATTTTTTTTTTGCGATGTCGCAGAGTTCCGCCGCCGGCGGAAACGGTGAAGGAAAGGACGGAAGCGAACACCGCACGGCGTTTGAGCGACTGCGGGACTACGTGGACGCGCTCCCCGACGAGGATGAGGATGCGGCGGCCGCAAAGGCGGCGCTGAAGGAGTTGATGACCAAGCCCGCGTTGGGAAAAAAAGTAAGTAAGGGGGAAACATTGCGTGTCTTATCCCAGCGGAATCTCCGCCTTATCTCGCGACAAGCCAGCAGTATCTCCCGCTTATATCAAGGATATAATTGGCGAAATAATATCAGCCAAAATACAAGCCAGAGAATCCCGCGGCTTATCTTGCCCCAATCTGTGGATAATTCTACCTTATATTTGACAAGAACTCACACACCATTTTTACCTTAAAAAAAAGTTATGCCCCACTTATAAAAAAGAAGCAGGACCAGGGGGCAACTTTATGCTTGACGAAGATGGCAACAAAATACTTCTACCAGCGTTTAACGGTGGATCAGGCACGCACAACTCCAAGGCAAAGGAATATCTTACGCACTATCTTGTGAAAGCAAAACAGGCGACCAAACAAGTGGAGCAACTCGCATACGTCTTTGAAGAAGGTCTCAAAGTCGCAACTGATCATCTTATTTCTCATCTTCGCACGAATATGAAAGGCGTGAAAGACCAACTACAAGGTGACACAAAAGCAATTATGGCACTTCACAAGGAAAAGGAAGCCGCAAAAGCCCAAAACTTTGCCAAAGCCAAAACGCCGAAGTCCAAAAAGTATGCCAAACTTGCTCAAAAGTATAAGGATCAACAGCGGACGATTGAAGAAATGCGCAAGGCTTTTATCCTCATTGATGACCGAGTTGACAAAATCGGCGAGTTTTTCCAAAAAGTCAAACTCGGCAAAGGTGGCGATTTCATTGCTGCGGCTATGGATGAGCATATTTGGAGTCAAGTTGTTGTCAAAAAAGGCAAAGGCAAAGCAAAAACTGCCAACCTGAAGAGATGTTCTATCCGCGCGATATGCTCTCAGTTTGACGAGTCCTATTTTTATAGCAGCGACGAAGATGACGATGATGATGAGGACAAGCCGAAGCAATTTGTTATTGCTGTTGACACTAGCGGACTCGGAAATCCCTCAAGTCCGAGCAACGTCAAACTTAAAATTCGTGACAAAGCCGAAGCCAAAGTGGACCGCGGTTCTTCTGACGAAGAAGAAGAAGAAGTAGAAGAAGAAGAAGAAGAAGAAGAAGAAGATGAAGATGAAGATGAAGATATTTATCTTAGCAATGAAGATGGTGATGGCGAGATTACTCTCAGTATGGAGATTGCCGAACAGGAAGACGAGGAAGAAGAAGCAGAGGCTATTCTTGAGGCGGCAAAGAAAAAAGCGGCGGCTTCTGCCAAAAAGAAAAAACTTCTACGCGCGAAAAAAAAACGTGACAGCCGCAAAAATCAAGGAGGCAGTGCGAGAAAGAAGGCAAGGACGAGCAGCAGCAGCAGCAGCAGCAGCAGCAGCAAAAAAAAGAAGAAGAAGAAGAAGCCGAAGAAGCAGCGGTCTTCGTCTGAGGGAGACGATGAGGAGTAGGAAGCAATGGTGAATATCAACGAAGCAATCCTTGGCATAAGGTCGCGAAGTTTCAATATTGTATACGCCGATCCTCCGTGGAGTTATAAGCAACAAGTCAAAAGCGGAGTTTTGACAAAACGGGATGGTTCACGACATTATGAAAGTATGTCACAGAGTGAATTATGCGATTTGGGTCAACAGGTCATGCGCATCTGTAAAGAAGATGCTGCGTTGTTTTTGTGGGCTACAATGCCTTTATTACAAGAAGCATTGGACGTTATAAAATCTTGGGGTTTTATACACAAAACCACGTTTGTCACGTGGGTCAAAACAACAAAAGATGGAAGCAGACCGGCATTTGGAGTTGGATATTATTCAAGGTCAAATGCGGAATTGTGTTTGCTTGCCACTCGCGGAAAAATTGCCTCCTTTAAAAAATCTTTAAAGTCTGAAGGCAACCGCGGACAAAATTCTATGAACCAAATTGTTATGAGTCCGCGAAGACAACATTCACGTAAACCTGAAGTGGTCCGTGATATGATTGTCAAAATGTTTGGTAATCTTCCCCGAATAGAATTATTCGCAAGACAAACCTCTCCTGGATGGTCGGTTTTGGGTAATGAAATTAACTTATTTTCTTCATACGAACAAAATAAGATAAGTTATAAAAAACACAAGCGGGCATATAATAAAAATAACACGCGCAAGTATTAAAAAGGAATTTGTTTTGTAATTTGGAATCATACAATCATTGTCCGCTCTCGCGTAATTCTGTTTGTGTAATTAACTAACGCCTGTTTTTAGCATTCTTTCCAGTCTCGCTACAGGGACTGCGCCTTTACCGGAAGCATAACTGCCCCTATGATAAGAAGAAAATTTCTCTCGTATAAGATAGTAAATTCTTCAAGTCATTATCTAGTATCCAGCGTCTTACTGATTTCCACAATTTGACAAGCATGCCAAATAGTAACTTGACTCGCGAACAAGCACCGTCAACTCCAATCTCCCGAAAGGACACAGAAGACAATAGCCAATATTGTATGAAAGTGGCCGAAAAATTGTTGTGAAAAAAAACTCAGTATTATTTTTAGAACCACTCAAATCGCAGGGAGGAACCTGCCTTTCATACCATTCGGCGACGAAAGGGTTAAACCATTCTGCTGTAATTCTAACGAAAATTTTTTTATTTAAACTACTCAATATGCGACGAAGCCTTTTACCGCCCCCGAGGATTTGAACTCGCCCGGTTTATAAAAGTATACGCCGACTATCGCATCCTTCAAGCGCCGCGGTATAGGCGTCATCATCATTCCGTAGTCCGCATGATAGTTTGTGATGAAGGACCCGCGGGCGCCGTTGATCTGTTGGTATATCGCCTTGTCTTTAAAATATTCACCAGTATGCTTGTATTTTGCCTTGCTTGTAATCAGCACTTTTTTGGATGCCTTCGGGTTCATTTGTAGTCCAATATTGTAGCGCGCGGCACCGGTGTCTATCATTTTTTTATCACTTCTGGCAGATGCGCCAACGTTTTTATAGTGCTGCGCGATAAATCTGAGGGATTGGCGATAGTGTGGCATTTTATGATATGTAGCAAACAATAAACTTGTCAATCCCGCTCTAAACATATTGTCGGCTTTTTTAGTATTTCCTAGATGCGTCAAAGATGCCATCTTATCACTACTGTTTATCATATAACAATCTCCAACATGATGAAACCCCATCACTTGTAGAGGCACGGCGGCGATAGGGTCATTGTAGTCGGCTATTCGGTATACGTAAGGTGCGAACTGGTCAAAATCACCTTTGTCTGTGACACCGCGCGGTGATCCAAAATTGTAGCATCCCATAAATCGTTCATGCTTATATCCCCAACAATAAGCCAGATATGCTGCTGGATTGGCGCCGAGGGAATGACCACAACTTAACAATTTTGTTTCATTGTCTGAATATTTTTTGATAAAATTGCTTACCTGGTCAAATGATCTACTGTAATAATCAAAAAATCCAGAGTGAACTTTTATATTCAGATAAGGCACAGAAGTTATGGCTAAGTCAGTCAACACATCAAGGCCACTATCAATCATGGACATAGGCGACAACGATGGTATGTCGGTGCCTCTGTAGCAAACAACTGTTGTGTTGTGTCGCTTTGAATGTAGTAATATACCTATGGTGCGAACATCAATCTTTATACTTTCAACAATATCATAAATGGAAAATGGCTGAACATTATCCTCATATGACTTGTCGCAGACTTCACCTAGATGACGTGCCATGCCTAAATCAAACCTGTATGTCATTTGCGCGTCAAATAAGTTTTCCTTGTCTGGTCTCACCTGGAAACGACCAGCATTTTCTCCCATCAAAGGTATATCTCCAGCGGGTAAATCTTTGTCTGAAGTAGGTATATCAGATGCTGGCTTGTCAGATGGTGTAGGTTGCGGTTTATCTGGCTTGTCAGATGGAGTAGGTTGAGGTTTATCTGGTCTTACCGGGCGTCGTCGTCGTCTTTTTCTTACTATTTTATCATAATCAATAAATCCTCGGTCTCCTTTGTTATGTAAATGCGGTTCTGTATATGTATCTACATATTGTTGTTCTTCTAAACCCACATCTGCTTTCCTTAAACGACGTTTTCCATTTTCTTGCCATTTTCTATCATTTTGTTCTATGACAGTTAAATCATCTTGTTTAAATCTTTTTTCATTTGCCTTATAATAAGTGACCCAAAACGGCACTTTTAAAATTTCTGGCAATTTTGTATAGCCATTGACCAAGTCAAATTTTCGCGCTCCCATGGGATTGTATCCTTCCGCAACATCTTCCTCAGTGTAAACAACATTAAATCCTTTACTCTTAACATACTTGTTAATTTGCTGTGTCCGCAAAGTCAAATCGGACTTGTATGTGGAATCTTGTTTTGCCTGATCTTCATAATGCCGCTGTATACGACTATCACCAGAAAACAAGGTTTGAGATATATTTTGATGAAAACTTGTTTCAAATCTGTAGGACCGGTGTTGGTTATTGACAAAATCTTGAAATTGTCTGGTTTTGTTTAAGGTATTGTAGATGCTCAGCACTTTTTTTTTCTTAATATCTATAGCATCGCCTCCCCATAAATCTTGTGTGTTAAAGAATATATTTTCTAATGTTGTCGCATTCATGTTTAACATGCTGGCAATACGGTCTGTCAATTGTTGTCTAGATAAATTCTCACCATCGCTTTTATATGTAAACGTGAGAAAATTCTTGCCTGTTCCGACATTTTTTTCAAAATTCGCAGGATCATCTTTACCGAACACGTATTTGTAATACAAGCGTGTATAATCGTTTTGTTTTTTCACACTTTTATTGTAAAAATCTAAGGCTGTATCTGTATGACCTTCTGTTTTATCCGCTATAGCAGACAATTTTTTGATATATGCTTTAGCATTATCAACTCTTTCATTACTTTTTACAACCGCGTCTACTAATGTTCCTATGGCAACCGCAGCACCAACCGCTGCGGCAACAGGACCAGCAACAGCAGCGGCCGCACCAACTGCTTCAGCAAAACCGGCAGCAGCCGCACCTTCAACAGCCGCCTCGCCAGCAATTTCTCCACCTAGGGTGGCACCTTCTGCGGCTTCACCTAAATCAACCTCTGTGAACAAGCCGGGTAATTCTTCACCTCCGAACTCAACAACTTCGCCTGCTTCACCTTCTCCCATTTCAGTCATTTCTATACCTTCTTCATCATCAAACAATGGTATTTCTTCATCCTCGCCTCTCATAACATTAGCCCAATCTCTTATGTCGGCGGAAACATTATAGTCTACAGGTTCAGTTGTGCCGGCTCCTTCTGGAAGCGGATCTCTTTCCGGTTCTAACACTTCATCGCGAGGATCGGGTAAATTGCCTCTCCGTATTTCCTCGGCCTCTTGATCGGGCGTCAATTCTATGCCACCTTCATCATCAACTTCTATATCCATAGTATCCTCGTCTTCTTCATCAAACAAATCTATTTCTTCTTCATCATCATCTAACAAATCATCAAGTTCGTCATCATCTCTGTTCCTCATTTTAGACATTTCAATTCCGTCCTGCCTATCGTTCCTGAATAATTCTTCTTCTATTTTTTCAAAGTCGCCATACAATTCGTCCATTACCATATCAAACCAAGTGTTGTCTGCCATTATATATTAAATTTAGAAAATAAACTTAATATATTGTTTTACAAGCCAGATATTTCCGTGGCTTAACATTTGATACTCTTTATCTTGATATTTCTAGGAACGAAAGGTTGTCTTTTATCTTGGAATAAGTATCTTCGTTTTGGTTCGGCAGATATTCTAATTGGGGCGGTTCTTCTATTTTGTAACCTGTTACGCTCTGCTGGGTTGAATGTGTTGTCTAAATTTTTACCTTCAGGCAAGACAGCATTTGTTGCGTGAGCCATGCCACCAAGATGATAGTGGACCGATTCTGCTTTTTGTGAGGTTTCGGGAAATTTGCCAACATCAGCGGCAGTGGCCAACTCGCGAACAACCTCTCCCGCTCCACCAAAACTCATATGAGGCGCCATAATATTTTGTAATTGCGTCACATCAAGTCCGGCTGCTCCTGGATCTAAAATAATACCCATGCGTAATCCGCTTTGATTTCTATAATAATCAATCACTTCTTCCTCTAATTCACGATGAATTTTTCGCAACCTTATTAATGGTGTTTTTACAGACAATGTTCTGCTTGTTTTTACTAATCTTTTAAAGTGCGCTGTCTTAATGTCATCGCGATAAATGACAACAAATGCTCTGATTTCCATAAGAAGTTTTTTTGCTGAGTATCTCATTCTATTCCTCTCCATGGACACACGTTGTGCTGTGGAAGATGTCATACTACCGAAAGGCATCATGGAAGGTCCTGGCTGACCGGGAAGTCCACGATTTATTTCTACAGAAGTATCTGTAGGATCATCTGGCTCATCATCTCCACCCCCGCCAGGTCCAGCCGGACCACCACCACCAGCGGGAGGAGCGCCGCCACCTCCACCACCTCCACCGGGCGGACCTCCGCCACCTCCGCCACCACCACCAGCAGGAGGAACAGGAGGTTGTCCTGGTCTACGAGGTATTGGTCTGTTTGGCGGAACATTAGGATACATATTAGGTGGAGGAGGATTAGGAGGTGGTTGATCAAAATCATCATCATCGGGACCTTGTTTAGTTTCTCCACCTCCAGCATTTCCAGCACCTACAGGCACATGATTATTTTCGTGTCTACCGCGCATTTTTCTGTCTTGTCCTCGCAAATTATCAGGGTTGTTTGGTGGACCATCAGCGCCTTTAGTTTCTCCTGGATTTGAACTTTCTTGTTTACTTTCACCTCCACCTGCCCCAGGATCTCTTGCTCTAGGTCGCATTCTAGCCAGATAAGCCTCATGATCCGCTTGGTCTTTTTCTTCTTGTTCTTGTATATCAAGTTGTATACCCATGTCTCGTTCAACACCTGGTGCCGCAATTGGATACGTATGATCTGAAATTTTTTTTTGTTCTTTTTCTACAAATTGTCGCACTAGGTCAGGGCTGAATCTTGGGTCTTTCATAACCTGTTCTACTGTTGTTCCGTATTTAAGGGCTAGTTGAACATATATTTCTTCTACTGTATTAGCCCTAAACTCTCTTGCTACAATATCACCTAATGTTTTGTCTGATGCTGGTGAGAAAAATTTACCTTTTGGTTTTCTTTTTTTTTTTGGAGACTGTAATCGTCTATTTTGTGATTCAATATCAATTCGTGAATCGCGTTCATCCTTCGCTTCAGGTTGTTTCATAGATTTAAATTTTTTTGCTTGCGCCATCGCGTCTTCTTTGACGGCTTTTGCGTCATATTCTTCTGGATTCTCTACTGGTTCGGCTTGTTTTGATTCTCCCTGCTCCAGATTTTTTTTTGCTTTTTGTCGCAGCATCTTGTAGGCTCTTCTCGTGCCTCTTTCTTCACTTAAACCCATCATTATTTGTTCTGTTTTAAGAGCAATGTTTTCTAACATTGGTCCAAAAGTGGAGTCTGTTCCCAATTTTCTTCTTGCCATTTTTATAAGATTTTGAAATTTTTTTTGGTATTTTAATTTGCCTCCTGCCACTTCTTGATATGCCCTCGCATATACTTTTTTACCTGAATTTAAAGTCTTCATCGGATCTAGATACATGCCAAACTTCGCAATCCGAGAAGTTTCGCGCACAAACGTTTGTAAATCAGCCTCTGACATTTGATTAGCCCTTAGAAATTTTGCCATTATATACTTACTTTAGAATAAAATTTGCCACCCTTTTTTTTCTAAATATAATATATAATCATGCCGACACTTATACTCAGAATGTCTCCAGGTCCCGAAGGAATTACAAAAATCCACTTAAGCAACCCTTTACGTTCGCAAAATTTAACCCTTCAATATGCTGCTATTAACAAAATTGCCAATGGATACACTCAAAATCACATTTTTGTTAGACTTCCCTTCGCTTCAGCGTCTCAAATTCACAACCCGACAAGACGAGGCTACTTGTTATTACCAACCCAACCTAGCACTGCTGGCCTTGAAACACACTCTTTTGGTGGGGGTTTACCTGTGGAAGCAGACAATATTCCTGAAGTATTTGAGTGTCAACTTTTAGATGGCGCAGGTAATCCTTTAACCAACGCAGCGAATATCGTATCCGTAGATTTATTTTTCGCATATGAAACACACAGCCTGTTCTAAATAATCTGTGCTATTTATATATGTCGCAAGGTAAACAAAAAAAATTTATCCGACCACAACAAGCGCACACTACTCGCGCTGAGATAAATGCGGGAATAGAAGAATCTAGATTAGGCGAAGGTATAGCCTCACAAAGTAATAATGATAAAAAGAAATCTTCAGCACAAGCCAGCAATACCGCTGTATTATCAACGGAAGTATTTAGCGAAAGTCAAGATACAATAAATATTGAAAAAACACTAAAAGAATTTGACATACAAAGCGTTCCGCGTAATGCGTTTATGCTTTGTATTGCTTCCAGGCGCAGTGGAAAATCTCACATCATAACACATTTTTTAGAACAATATACCAAAAAACACGAGACGCAAGCGGTCTTTCTTTTTACAAGGACAAATGCGGGTTTTGATGGCATACCACATAATTATCGTTTTAAGGACCTAGAACATCTCAAGGAAATCATTGACATACAAATAAAAGTTAAGAAACATAACCAAAAAGCAAAGAAGAAGGATCGTATAAAGTCAAATATTATTGTTGTGTTAGATGACATGGTGGCCGAAGGTGGTATGTCTGCCGCCATGCGAAAAGATCCTTTGCTTAACAAACTCAGTGTCAACGGACGTCATTTATCCTCAGGAGACGACAGCAATATGGCTGTAATTCTCATATCCCAGGTGTTTACTGGACTTAGCCCGCAAATTAGATTGAACGCGGACTATGTCTTAACTTCTTCTTTGGCAAGCCGACGGGAACGCGAAAACATTGTCAACAGTTTCTTATCGCTACACAGTGGTCGCAAAGGTTTAGCAGAAAGTTATGCGGTTTTTGACCAGGTCGTCAATAAGAGAGAGTTTAATTTTATTTGTATAAACGCCACATGCCAAAATAAACGTGAATTTAAAGATTACGTATTTCATTTTAAGGCGCCAGCAAAGTTGGAAAATCGCCGGCTTGTTGGCGACAAGGATGACTGGAAAAATAATAGAAGAGAGGTATATTTCTAACTAAATTTAGGAATAATATGAAATTTTTATCTAATTTTATATTATAGTATGGCAAACGCAATTCTTAACTCCAACGCATCATCAAGTTTAGTGGCTGCTTTAGACTCGGTTTCAGCCACAAAAAATCCACTGATTTATAGTTACGGTTCCAAAAATACTTTAGGATCGGCTCATGTTCCAGCACATTCTCGCACTGTTGTAGAAGCCCAGTCTACTTCTTACGGCTGGAATCAGAACATAGATTTTCACATCATCAAGGCCGGTCAATTAGAAAATTGTTTTCTTAAACTTACCATTGCTAATAATGCTGCTAATCACGCTGCTGCTACACTTAACACAAACTACTTTAATCTTATTGTAGAAGAAATTCAACTCTTAACTGCTGGTAAAGTCATTATGAGAAATGTTCCTTTTGGACGTGCTTGTCTTGTCTCTCAAAAATCTTTTGGTGTCCGAAAAAATATTGAGGGCTTATTAAAAATTTCCCGCAATGCTGCTACTACCGCCATAGCCGACAATGCTTCCGCTACTGGGTATGTTCCTCTTCTTTTCAGTTGCTTTGACGTGCCAGAATTGATGTATAATAGTTCATTTTGTGAACCCATGATTGTCAGGGTCAGATTATCTACAGACAATAAATATTCTAATCTTGTTGCTAATCCTCAGCCGGCTCAGTCTATGTCCCTGACGGCTGCCAGTCTTATCCAAGTTCATAGACAGATGCCTAGTCAACTTGAGCAGGCGCAAATTTCTGCCAACTATAGTGACACCGAAAGTTTAGTCCGCGTTCAGAACGAAGTGGTTTGTGAGGAAACTGCTAAGACAGCAGGTGGCGCAGGACCAATGGACATCACGCATACTCTTACTACTAATAGATGTATCAATAAACTTTTTGTTGCTGTAGAAGATCAGGCGGCAGGTTCAGAAGGTCAATATCTTGAATTGACTGACATTGAAGTCAAGGCAAACGGTCAGACAGTCTTATCAATGCCAGCCGAATTAGTTGCTTTAGGACTTAATTTAGATACAGACAGAGCAAATTCGGGTCAGTGTGTAGGCAATTTCTGGGAGGAAAGCAGTGCTACACAGTCCACTCCTCATACCCAGCGAGTCTATTGTATTAATTTTGGTATGAATTCTGACCATTCGGCTCATTTAACAAATGTCGTCAGCGCCAGGGAAATTAATGCGTTCACCGTTAAGGCTTCCTTTTCAGCCGCTGGAGCAACAGAGCATAAAATCCATATTGGTGCCTTAACCCCATTTTTGGAGAGCATAAACAGTGCGAGCGGTAAAATTTCCACTTCACTTTCGTCTTAAATTTATAGATTTGTTACATACAAATATATAAATCGCCTAAAGATTCTCATTTTTTTTCTTGTTCTGCCAATATTTTTTTGCCCTGAGTTTATTTTTTTCTTTGCCGTTGCCCTGATCGTATTTGCGTTGGGCGCGTTTGTGTCGGATTTTTTGAATTTCCTTAATGCGTTCTAGTTTTTTTTCTCTATCTCTCTTCATCACCTCTCTCTGCGTGGGATAAGTTAAGTAAACTAGGTTCCTAATATATTGTCCTAAAACTCGGACTTCTTTGCGAAGTTGCTTCATTTCTTCTAATTCCTCTCTGTGATCAGACAATGAGTGTTCTATTTCGTTGTCATGATTATCGTTTACGATTTGGGCATCTTGGTCGTTTATTAGCGTATTCATTTTCTTTTATACAATATACATAGAAAATAATTTCTTCAATTTGTCCAAATTACAAGGCAGGTATTTCTCGTTTTTGTAGGCCTCGTGATTTTTAGGACAAGCGAGTAGTGCCTTTTTTTCAGTCAGGCGGTGCCTTTTTTTCGGCTGTCGGTGCCTTTTTTTCGGCTCTCAGGCCTAAAATCGGCATTAGGAGGACTAAATTTTTTATGGTCTCAATATCAAACAATTAGTTATTATTATTATTACCATATATGCTTTCAAATTTCTAAAGGACTAAAAGCCTAAAAAGACTAAAATTTTAAAAAGTATTTACAAGTAAAAAAAAAGTCGTAGAAAATATTAGAGGAGAAAAAAGTTTTCAAAATTTTAGTCTTTTTAGGCTTTTAGTCCTCTGTCGGTCCTGAGACCATAAGCACACCATAAAAAATGAACCCCTATTCGCTTGATGACACCATGAATATTTTAGGACTGAAAAGTAGGATTTTAGGATTTATCGTATCAGGATATTTAGGAAAAACTATACAAATTATTTTCTATGCCTATTGTATAATGGGATCTCCGGATTTAATGGACTTTCGCGACTTTTTAGGCAAGATGGGAATTGCTAATTTTCCCATCAAAGTTACACTTGCTGACACCAAAAATGGTGTCAAACTTGAAGATGGAACAAGAAAGCAAAAAAAAACTCTCATGCCTTGGGACACAGCAGGCAAGGTGGATTGGGATTTTGAAGACAATGAAAAAATGGCTTTAAGGTGGAAATTTTATGAAGAAGGCAATGTTGATGGATACAACTATATCGCATATGATACTAGTAAATATCAAGTAGTAGACATAGATTGTATGACTATACCTGAAACTGCTGATGGTGTAGCAAATCCAATTCATGATCTGATTAAAGGTTGTCAAAACAATCAGTATTACTGGAAAAAAAGTTCAAGTAAAAGATTTGGCAAACATATTTTTATAAAAATTAAAAACTTCAAGAATGATACAAAGCGACTAAATTTTCAGAGCATATATGGTGAGACAGTAGAAAAATCAAAATCTGGAAAAGTATCAAAAAAACCAGGAGTAGAATTACTTAATGGACAGGTTGGATGGTCTAAAATGAATGACAAAATAGTTATTGGTAAGACCACAAAATGGTTAGATGGGGCAAAAATTGAAAAATTACTCAAAAACAACAAAAAGTCTAAGACCCCTACCTTAAAAAAAAACAACAAAAATAAAAGAATTGCTACAAAAAAGGATGAATGCGAGTTTGAACATTTATGTAAAGGTGAATACATACCTTATACTTTTAAGACTGAAATAGCACGAAAAAATTGGATTAAAGGTGATCGCTGTCATTTTCCTAGTGTCCGCAGGAAACGTAAACATCAAGACGAAAACAATATTTTAATGGAAATAGTTGAAAAAAAACCTAGCATAACAAAAAAATATAACCTACAAGATGTAAGGAAAAATTTATTTGACATGCCAGCAGAATTCTACAATGATTATCACAAATGGGGTGGGATCATCAAAGCCTGTGCTTCTTCTGGAGATGAAGAAGTATACCAAATTTGTCTGGAATGGAGCAAGCAAAGCACAAGTTTTGACAGTGCCAGTGATGTCAGAAAGCAGTGGGATAATTATGATAAAGAGGCAGACAAAGAAAGGTTTGCCTCTGCTTTTCGCGATCGGTATTCTAAAAAATTTGAGCCACCTTCTATTCCACAAAAAATTATCTTGAGTCATGGTATTGTTGGTAAGTATTTTGTAAATGAATATAAAAATTTGTTTGTATTGAACGCAAATTATAAGGACCCAAAAGAAGGACTAGCATTTTTTAATGGTGATGTCTGGCAGCCACACCAGTATTGTGAGAGCAAAATTTACACCTTAGTAAGCGACAAGGTAAAAGTTTATTTTTATGACAAAATGGTAGAGAGATTTGCTTTTGAGGCCACTTATAAAAAAGATACTGGGGACAAAAAAAAGTCAGAGTTGACAGATGATGATATGTTTTTAGATGATGAGGCAGTAGCAGAAATACAAAAGCAGATGACCAAAAAAGAACAAGAGATACAAAAAAAGCGCAGTTTTGGCATAGCAAAAATTAAAGCAGACAAAGAGATGGCGAAAACTTTTGAGAATGATACATTTTTAAATGGATGTGTAAAATGGATTACCAAACACTTATACCAGAATAACATTATAAAAAAGCGTGTTCATTTTAACATGGGAGACAATACAAAAAATTATTATCAGTTCAAAAATGGGGCTTTTAATTTGAAAACTGGATTACTTGAGAAGAGGACCAGAGAAATGTATATAACTAGTGATGGAGTGTTAGATTATAATTATTATCCAATACATGAACAAGAGCCAGGATATGACAAGGAAAAAGCAGACAAAATAAAAAATCATATTGAGTATTTTGAACAGACAGACAAAATGATCCTCCCAGAAAAAAAACTCAGAGAAGGATATTACACATGGAGAGGATGTTGTTTGACAGGTGAGGTAAAGCACCAGCAATTCATGATGAATATTGGGTCCACTGGAAATGGAAAAACTACATTAACCTTAAGATACGCATTTTGTTTTCCAGTATATAGTTATAAATTAAGCGGTGATTGTTTGAAAGGTGACATGGAAAGCACAGCATTTAATAAGTCATTTGGTGGCATGGTTGATAAGCCAGTAAGACTTGCCTACATCACAGAGTGGGGAGAAATGAATTGTAAGACCATAAATGAGATAATTGATACTGACAAACTTACAGTCAAACCTCTTTACAAGCATGCTTACAACATGCCAGTTCAATTCAAGTTGGAAGGTTCTCTGAATCCAGAACACTGGAAAGTAGATAATATCAAAGCCACAGGTAGAAGAGCAAATCTTGCTTATTATAACTCAAGATTTACTAGAGAGGACGAAGATGTAGATGAGGAAAATTTTGTCTTCAAAACAAATCCGGAATTAATTAGTAGTGAATTTTATAGTGATGATTTGAGAAAATTGGCTGTGTTTCACCAATATGCGCCATATGCCAAAAAGTATTATGAGGAAGGATTAATGTTGCCTGCTGAATTAAAAAGGAATTTTCAAAACAAGGTAGAGCAATTAGATCCATTCAACACATTTGCCAGCAAAAACATAGGTGACAGTCCTGACACCAAGTTTGGCATTCATAAAGATGATTTAAAATCAACTTATGAATATTGGGCTGATGAGGAAGGCATCAAAAAATCCGATCGCTTGAGTTTTAGTGATTTGAAAAAGCGAATGATCTTGGCAGGATATAAATATGATAGTCAAGCCAAAAAAACTACAAATGGATATACTAGGAAAGCATGGTTCACAAATTGTATGATTGTGGATGATGAGGAGGACAGTGATGATGAAGAATATTAATATAAAGTTAGAGGATAAATATTTTCTAACTTTATTTTATAAACATGAGTTCGCGTTATAATTTTCGCAAAAAAACAAAAGCAAAAAGACAAAAGGTTGAGTTACAAGTTAAGGAAAAAAAAAGAAAAAACAAACGATTGAAGAACAGAAAGACCAACAAAAAAAAAGCCACACCTATAGAAATACAAAATGAAGAAAATATTATATTGTCTGAAAAAGGTGATGATGAAACAAAAGATGTAGAAAATGAAAAAGATACACAAGAATTTGACGATGCTTTAGACGAAATTGAATCTGTGGATATAAAAAAATATAAGAAAAAAACTAGAGAGCAACAACGTAAGGATTTTCAGAAGTTCTATGATAGACGATTTTTTCAAGTCTTACGAAAACAAACAATTCGCAGATTCACTAATGGATATAGAATTAGATACACCACCTTAGACAAATATAAATTAAAGAAGGAATATTTAGCATTTTTGGAAAAACAAATAACTTTAGGAAATACTGAATATCAAGCATATGTCACCGCATTTGAAGATGAAAAAATCTATGAAGACCGACTACAAAATAAGGTGGTGCCTTACGAAAATGAGACGGAACAGCGTGTGGTAAATGTTATGCGCTCTACAGGAGTTGGGGCCAATATTAATCCCGCGAAGATTGTCATGGTGCTTGATCCAAAATCCACCCCAGGTGCTAAGGAAAAATTTGTCAATGTAAACCCAAGCCAGCGAGATAATTTTATTGTCAAAAAAGCAGGTAAAAAAAACCCGAGCATATCTCAAGCCATAGCAGAGGAAGATGAGGATGATGATTTTGGAGACGATTTTGTTGAAGAAGAAGTTGCTGAAGAGGCAGATTTTAATCCGGATACTCCTGGAGTTGTTGATGATCCACGGAAGTCTTGGGAGGCAACTCGCAAGGATGTGTATGAAAATGAATTCAATTTACCTTACACCAAATATGATATAACAAAAAAGAAATTTACTTATGCTGATGCTGTGGCCTGGTTCAAGTCCCGCGAATATCTTGTCATGAGCAAAAGTGGTAATATTGTGGAGTATTTAGTTCCGCAAGATGTGCGAAAAAACAAAACGCCCGGGCCAATAGGTGATTTAAGAATATTGATGGATATTCTCGGTTGTATAGAGAATGACCCTAGATATTGGAAACCTTTTGCTAAAGGGGCTACGAATATATATTTAAGAGACCGAAACAAGGCGAGACAAGTAATAGAGGTTCAAGGTCAGGTGTTGAGAACAGTAGATGGCAAAAAAACGAAAGTGAATGTCACAAGGAGAGTATTAGAACCAGAGAATAAAAAACCTCTTGACAAAATGGTGTATAAGCAATTGACACCACAGCCAGTTGGCAGTGAAGATTTACTAGAATGTTTTAAAGGCGATAAAGAAGAAGTCAGACAAAAATCGCTCATGATAATATCTACTCCGGCAAGAAAAACCGGACAGCCTGCTGCCAATTTTAACAAACAAAGATTTTCTGCTATACAAGCCCTAGCAAGACCAGTTCAAGGTCGCATGAAAAATCCATTCAGAGAACTCCTACAGTCAGAAACATTAGGGCTGAGATTGTGGACAGACCAATTTACAAGTGCCATGACTTCTTATAGAAACGAGCAGGCACAGAGCATGGCTAAAGGTATAAAGAAAAGTGTTGCCTGGAAAACAATTATGACAATGTTGAAAAAAGCCCGGCTTAAGTGGATGAAGTTGAAAAAAACCGATCCTAAAGACAAGCCGCCTATTTTGCGAAAAGCCCAGGCCCATATGGATTACATAAGTATATTATTATATTGTTTGAAACCGAGTGTAAGAGATGATTATGCTATATGTAAAATTATTAAAGGTAAGGTGGATGATTATTTAGGAGAATATCAGGCCTTTATAAATGACCAAGGCATTGTCCTCTCTGGAAGTCCTCTTATCCGAAAAAATAATAAATTGTTCAACTATTACTTTCCCGACGAGGAAACTTTTGTGTTCCAGCGCTTTAAAACTCAAAAAGATTATAAGCAGCGGAGACACTTTTTGAAAGAAATGGATAAGACATCGCAAAAATTAGGTATACCTTTAGGTTTCGGCGCCTTGTTGGCGAAGGAAATAAAATTAAGTTTACAATTGTATCCAAGGGATTTTCTTGTAGCCAAACCTCATTACACAGTAAAAGATGGATTAACTTTCAAGCAACTAGAAAAATATACAACTCAGATCAACGATGGTGTGAATGAGATTAACACAAGCAAATTATCCAAAGGCATCAGCAAAGTATTGAAAACTTATATAAGCAAAGAGCAAAAACCGTCGGGAAAATACGGAATTAATTTACTAAGACATGCCACAGTGTCTTTTTTCCACCGACAGGTAGGACTTACATTGACAGGTAAACAAATTCTAGCAAATTATATGCTTCACACAAAAGACGAAGCGGTAAAAACATACAATTGGGCTTTACGTGAACAAGATTTACTAAATAATTGGAAAGATGCTTACAAGGGAGTTATAAATTTAAGAACAAGAGATTGGGTGAGAGAATTACGCTAAATATAAGATAAATAATTTCATATCTTATATTTTTAATAAGTTGCGGAAACCTTTTTTTTACCTTCTATGGGAGGATTTCCATCAGAATGAGGTGCCGGAGCGTCACTGGCACTAACAACTGGCTTGCTCGCATAGGTGTGGTGTGTATGTCTGCGGTGGTGGACGGTGACTTTATACACAGGATCAGGACATGGTGGAATATAATCATGCCAGTGTAATTTTGCGGCTTGGTAGGCTTGTCTAGGCATATATATTAAGAAGATAAATTAATTTTTGATTCTAAAATAGTCAACCGCGCTTTGAGAACATCATTTTCTTGTTGTAATGCGATGACTTTACGATCTAGTTCCTGAGTGGCCGAAAAATTTAAGGCAAATAGTTTTTGTTTGTCTAGAATGTTAAAGTCGTCAACTTCTTTACCATAACAAAACACATTATTGTATGAAGCGTCAAAGGTAAAAGTGCTGTCTTCGTTTCCAATGATCTCTTTCATTTCCTCATCAGCATCATTATTACTTACATAAAATCTATACTTGACACCACTCACATCAGACAAAGATTGGCAAGTCATATCTTGTCCGTTCCAAGAAATATCTTCTAAATTTCTCATTTCATTAGGTATTACACCATTTTGAACGGAAACCGCTTCAGGAAGATGTTCTCTGACTTGTTGTGCTATAAATCCAGCAACTCTATTACCCCCTCTAGCCGCTTTATCTTTGTAGTTATACCAAACACAATTTATATCTCGCACCTTTTTTAATGAATAACTATCATCAATTTCTTGGATATTTTCTTTGATTCTTTCGTCACTTGAA